>Ga0181572_10000871_pt1 | contig 21965 bp, 17 predicted proteins | sample 101ome_26_FD_133004 | JGI IMG/M metagenome (GOLD analysis project Ga0181572, IMG submission 133004) | Coastal salt marsh microbial communities from the Groves Creek Marsh, Skidaway Island, Georgia - 101408AT metaG (megahit assembly) | ecosystem: Environmental > Aquatic > Marine > Intertidal... | reverse complement strand
TCGATCCAGGCGCGTCGATCAACTCAATGGGCGCATCAAGGGGGCACACGCGGTGGCGGTGCAGTCGGAGATGGTGACGCCGGATTTCATGCGCAGGGCGAGAAGGAAGAGGCTCGCCGTGCACGTGTGGACCGTGAATGATGAAACCGCGATGGAAAACACATTAAACTTTGGAGTAGACGCCATCGTCACCGACGAGCCACAATTGTTGAAGCGAACGCTCGAGCGCATGCGTCGAGAGTGTCCGAGAGGAAACGACGAGGTGTGAGGCGTCGAACATTACAATTTGTATTATGAATGACTTACAATGTACACTAACTACAGCGCGCTACTTACCGCCGAATCCAGAAAATCCCATCATCGCCGCCATCTCGGGATCCAACCCTCCGAGTTCTTGCATTTTCTCTTCCTCAGCCTTCTTCTTCGCCGCTTTCTTCGCCGCTTCCTTGGCCTTTTTCCTCGCCTTGAGCGTCTCCTCGTCCGCCTCGGCGATGGCGAGTCGTTCGGTGTACTCCTTCGGCTTCCCCCCGTTCGCCGCCTCCTCCGCCTTGCGCTTCTTCACCTGCGCAAACTTTGCCTTGACTTGTTCCACCGTCGATCTCTCCACGCGCATTGACAATCCCCGCGCCTTCATCTGCTTCTTCCCGTTTATGTGGTCCAAATACGCCGCCGAATCATGCAGCACCACCCCAGTCTCCTTACACTGAAACCCCATCCCCGCCCCGGTCTCCGGGTTGACGATCTGTTTCGTTCCGACCCTACTCTCGATGTCGCGCTTGTAATTCCTCTGTATGATGTTATCCACGCGCAGATCGTCGCGCAGGACGAGCGCACCCGTTTGCCCGCGCTTCGGGGGCGCCGGTTTCCCACCTCGCTTCTCCGCCTCCGCCTCGCGCTCTTCGCGCTCGCGCGCGCGCGCGGCGAACTCATCGCGATCCCATTTCCGACGCTGCGTGTTATCCACGCCGGCCGCGCCCGCCATGGCGTCACCGTCTGCCGCGACGCCGCGGTTCCCCATCGTTCGACGAATGTGGGACGGAATGAACTTTTCCGACGAGTCCTGACTCGCCAAACAGGCCAGCAGTCCCCCCACCCCCAAACTTCCAGCCGACCGATCGCGCGACACCACGTCGCGCGAACACATGTCCACTTTCAGCGAGGCTCCGGCCGGTAACGCCGCCAAGGGTACGCGCGCGCGTGTCGAATCCACCGCGCGCGATCGAGCCTCACCGCGCGCGACGCGCGTCGACGTCGAGACGGCGATGGGCGTGACGTCGAACACGATGACCGCCGCCGGTGACGCCCTCGACGACGCGCGACGCGACGACGACGCGCGCGCGATCGAGAGACTGACGAACGCGCGATCGACACGCGTTTTATCATCCACGCGCAGGCGCGAAGATTTTTAAGACCAAGTGCGCGCAGTGCCACGTCGCGGAGAAGGGTGGCGGACACAAGCAGGTGCGCGCGCGGCGACGTCGCGCGCGCGAGGGATCCGAACGATCGTCCCGCGCGTCTTCTCGTCGAGTTCTTGCGCGCGCGACGTGTCTCTTTGATGTCATCGATCGATGAACTGACCCCGATCGCGCGTCTCGCGAACGCAGGGCCCGAACCTCGGTGGTTTGTTCGGACGCGTCTCCGGCACCACGGAGGGTTTCTCGTACTCGGCGGCGAATAAGAACAAGGGTGTGACGTGGAGCGAAGACACGCTGTACGATTACCTGTTGAACCCGAAAAAGTACATCCCGGGCACGAAGATGGTCTTCGCCGGTCTCAAGAAGCCGGAAGATCGCGCCGACTTGATCGCGTACCTCAAGGAGAGCACCAAGTAAATATGAAGCCGACGACGCTCGGCGAGCGCGAGAGGCGACGTCGTCGCGCTCGGTTCGCGCGATCGCTTCGACTCCGACGATAGTACACTATTGATTGTCACGCATACACCCACACGTTCACACGCACTCGTCTCGATCTCGCGCACACCGCGCGCGCGTCCGCGCTCCGGGAGCGCCGCCGCGGCGCCGCGCAAACCCAAACCCCCGCCCGCCGCTCCCGACCGTAGATCGCCGCGCGACGCCTCGCTCCACGACCGATCGCGTTCGATCGCGCGCGCGACGCGACGATCGACGGTACATCGTTCGTCTCACGCGCGTTTCGCGGACTCGACAGACGCGCGAGTCGCGAACGGTGCGCGAGAACGAGGCGCGATCGGCGACGAAATTGAATTGAATTCGTCGATTCTCCGCATCGACGTTCGTTGTGTGCGTTCGTGGCGACGCGACGGTGCGAGACGAGAGGTGAGACGCCATGTACGGTGGTGATGAGGTGAGCGCGGTGGTGCTCGATCTGGGCACGCACAGCGTCAAGGCGGGGTACGCGGGGCAGGACACGCCGCAGCACGTGTTTCCGAGCGACGTCGGGACGTGCCCGAAGAGCGGGGATGTGGACATGACGGAAGGCGCGAGCGCGTCCACGCGAGAGTTTTACGTGGATTCGATGGGGGTGCGGCGGGACGGCGTGGAGGTGCAGTCGCCGTTCGGGGAGGATGGAATGCTCGAGGATTGGGAGGCGGTGGAGGCGATTTGGGAGCACGCGTTGAAAAAGTGTTTGGCGATTCAAACGGATGAGCATCCGATCTTGCTCTCCGAACCGGTGCATAATTCGGACGCGGTTCGTGCAAAGATGACAGAGTTGATGTTTGAAAAGCATGCGCCTCCGGCGCTCTTCTTGGCGAAGAACCCGGTGTTGAGCTCCTTCGCGGTGGGCAAGGCGTCGAGCTTGGTGATCGACATGGGAGGCAGACACACCACCGTCTCAGCTATTCACGATGGATACGCGCTGCAAAAGTCGGTGGTCCGTTCGCCGCTCGGTGGCGACGCTTTGTCTGACGTGGTCGCCAAGTATTTAGAAAATCAGAAGATCGACGTTCGACCTCGGTACGCGTTTACGAAGAAGCAAAAGGGCGACGGCGACTTTGAAGTCAAGGCTGCGAACCACCCGAAGACGACGGCGTCGTACGCAGCTTTCAAAAGACGCGAAATCATGGAAGACATCAAGGCGACCGTGTGTCGTTTAGACGACCACGTGTTCGACTCGGATGCGCACAAGAACGTCGCGGGCGTCACGTACGAGTTGCCCGACGGAAACACGATCGAAGTCAGCGTCGAGCGTTTCCAGATTCCTGAATTATTGTTCCAGCCCGAACTTTTGAAGGAATTGGACGTGGAGGTGCCCGTACTCAGTGGCGATACAAAGTTGAAGAGCATTCCAGAGTTGGTTCTCGAGTGCATCAACAACTCGGACGTCGACGTGCGCAAGGACTTGTGGGGCAACTTGGTGTTGGGTGGTGGTTGTAGCATGTTCGCGAATATGCGCGAACGATTAGAGGCGGCGCTGTTCGATCACGCTCCGCAGAACGTGAAGACGAAGGTGATCGCGAGCATGAATAGCGTGGAACGACGCTTCGCCACCTGGATCGGAGGCTCCATTCTCGCCTCGCTGGGTTCGTTCCAGCAACTTTGGATGAGTAAGCAAGAGTACGAAGAGCACGGCGCCAACTTGATTCAGCGCAAATGCCCGTGAACAAAAGTATCTTCCTTTTCTACTAGCCTTTAATGTGTCATAATTACACGAGAGTGTTGTTGATGATCGCGTTCGTTCATTCAAAAAAATTACATATCGTCTCGGGTTCCGTCGTGTGTGGTCGTCACGCCGTCACGTGAACTCGTTTCATGCGCTTCGCGCGCGCGTCAGCTTGTCGTTGCTTCTTGATGTCATCATAGATTTTTCGAAATTTCGCATAGTCGATCCCATGATCCTCCTCGCTCTCCGCCCCGAGGTCTTCCCATAATTTTTTCTTTGGCAAACCGGTGCCCTCCAGGACGGTTTCGAAAAGATTATTAAACTTTCGACGACGATCGAGCCACGACTCCATCGACTTCAAAAATGCATCCTCAATCTTCACGCGCTCGCCCTCCGTGATCATCTCGCCGTTTTCCTTGGCCAGACGAAGCGGCGCCAGTCGTTTCTCCAGCGCCGCGTTCTCATCCTCCAACGCGCGTCTCGCCTTCTCCATCTCCTCCACGCTCTGCGCGCTCTTCAACCCCCGCAGCGTCGATTTCAACGCTCGCACCTCTTCACTCAATCGTCTGACCTCTTCCATCACCCCCTTCGTCGTCGCGTGCGTCTCTCGCAGCGCGTCGGCGTCCATCACCTCCCCGTCTTGGAGCGCGTGATACACCTTTTGCTTCCCCGCATCCCTCACCGCGATCTTCCCCTTCTCCGCGAGCGCGTCCAGATACTTTTGCGCTAATCCTTTCTTCACCCCTCGCGAACCGAGCGCATCACCGACGTTGGTCGCGTTCACCGGTCGATTCACGTCGTTCACGTACGTCAGCACGACATCCATGGTTTGAAAAAATCACAATCAAATCGTCACCCACGACGCGCGTCGCCTCGACACACCGCACGAGGGCGCGCGCGCGTCTCACGCGACGCTCGATCGGTCGCGCGTCGATCGTCTCGTCGCGTTCGTCGTCTCACCGCGCGGGGAGTGCGGCGGTGCCGAGATTCCCACCCACGCAGGATTGCGCCATCCGTGGGTACTTAGGGTTTAGCCACGGTCCGCCCATCGCATCGCGGTGAGTCGTTGATCCGGACCGCGCGAACGAATGAATCTCGACGCGTCCGCAGAGCGCGACGAGCGTGAGTCGGCGGTCGCGCGCGCGAACGGTGTCGTTAAAATTCCATCGTCCACGGGCGCGGCGCGCATCGACGACGCGCGACGTGTGACGCGTCGAGACGCGCGTAAAGAGTCGAACCTACGGAGGCGCGGAGGACGCGACCGCGTGGAGTCGTTTGATTCGAACGACGCGTCGAGCGGTCGGGCGCGAGCGTCATGGCGACGGTGAATCAGGTGGTGGAGCGAGGATGTTCGATGCTCGTGCATTTTGATCGCGCGACGAGCGCGGTGGAACTGCGCGAGGCGCTCGAGACGGGGAACGCGGAGGAAAAGGCGGATGCGATGAAGAAGGTGATCTCGCTCTTGCTGAGCGGGGAGACGATGCCGCAGGTGTTCATCACCATCGTGCGATACGTGCTGCCGAGCGAGGATCACACGGTGCAGAAGTTGTTGTTGCTGTACATGGAGACGATCGAGAAGTGCGGGCCGGATGGGAAGATTTTACCGGAGATGATTTTGTTGTGTCAAAACTTGAGAAACAACTTGATGCATCCGAATGAGTTTTTGCGCGGGTGCACGCTGCGATTCTTGTGTCGGATCACCGAGCACGATTTGCTCGAGCCGTTGATTCCGTCCATCGTGCAGAATCTTGAACACAGGCACTCGTACGTGCGAAGAAACGCGGTGATGGCGATTCACAAAATTTACGAGTTGCCAGATGGCGAGCACTTGATTCCCGACGCGCCGGAGATTATCGAGTCGTTTTTGATGAGCGGAGAAAACGACGTTGGGACGCGAAGAAACGCGTTCTTGATGTTGTACACGCACGCCGAAGACCGTGCGGTGAATTATTTGATGGAAAACATCGAGCACGTGTCGCACTGGGGCGACATCATGCAGACGGTGGTTCTCGACTTGATTCGCAAAGTGTGCCGTTCCGACCCGACTCAAAAGGGCAAGTACATCAAGATCATCTTGATGTTGCTCGGGACGAACAACGCGTCGGTGGTTTACGAGTGCGCGAACACGCTCGTGGCGCTTTCGAACGCGCCGACGGCGATCAAGGCGGCGGCGAACTGCTATTGCCAATTGCTCGTGAGCCAGAGCGACAACAACGTCAAGCTCATCGTGCTCGATCGTCTCACGGATTTGAAGAAGGACAACAAGGATTTACTCCAAGAGATGATCATGGATATTTTGCGCGCGATCGCGTCCCCGAACATTGACATCAAGCGCAAGACGCTTGACTTGGTGCTCGACCTCATCACTCCGCGCAACATAGACAACGTCACGGGCATGTTGAAGACGGAAGTCATCAAGTCTCAGAGTGAGAACACGAGCGACGTCGGTGAGTACCGTCAAATGCTGGTACAGGCGATCCACAAGTGCGCGCTTCGATTCCCCGAAGTTGCGGGCTCAGTCATTTACCTTCTCATGGATTTCTTGAGCGACTCGACCAACGCGAGTTCCGCCGACGTCGCCTTTTTCATTCGGGAGATTGCGTTCACGAACAAAGCGCTTCGACCGGGTATCATCGAGCACCTGTTGGATGTGTTTTCCACGATTCGTAGCAGCCGAGTGTGCGCGACGACGTTGTGGATCATCGGTGAGTTCAGTACGACGAGTCAGGAAATTGAGGCGGCGCTTGACGTGCTGCGCATGAGCTTGGGTTCGGCACCGCTCTTGGAGGAGAAGAAGGCGGAAGAGGACCAAGATGACGAAGTTGTGACTAGCAAGGAGGGAGTCGTGCGACCGGCTGTTTTAGCGGATGGTACTTACGCGTCTCAAGCCGCGACGTACCCGACAACCGCCATCTCGCAGTTGCCGAACGTACGAGAAATGCTACTCAAGGGTGACTCCTTCCTGTCCGCGGTGATCGCGAGCACGCTGACCAAGCTCGCGTTGAAGGTTCTGAACAATGATTCTTTCGCGCAAGAGACCAAGAACGCAATTCAGGCGGAAAGCATGTTGTACATTGTGAGCATGTTGCGCCTCGGTCTCAGCGGCACGCTACCGACCGCCATGGATATGGATTCCAAGGCGCGTTTGGAGCTGTGCTTCCACGTGCTCAGATTCCCCGAGGAGGCGGACACGGATGTTTGGCTCAAGTCTTGCGGTGAATCGTTCGCGCTGATGATTGAGGAGAAACTCAGACGCGCGTCTCGAAACGAGGCGAGCTCCACCGCTCCAATGGCGCAGGCGGATGATTTGATAGATTTCCATCACCTCAAGTCGCGCAAGGGCATGACGCAGTTGGAGATTGAGGATGCCGTCGCGACGGACCTCGCACGGGCGACCGGTTTCATGGATTCGGTCAAGAAGGATGGTCGTAGCTTGGATCGCGTCGTGCAACTCACCGGCTTGAGCGACACCATCTACGCGGAGACGTACGTCACGGTGCACCAGTACGATATCACGTTAGACGTCACGCTCACCAACCGCACGGACGAACCTCTTCAAAACGTCATGTTGGAGTTATCGACGATGGGTGACTTGAAGTTGGTGGAGCGACCGCAACCGCTCAACTTGGAGCCTTTCGGAACGCAGACGCTTCGATCGAGCATCAAGGTGAGCTCGACGGAGACGGGTGTCATCTTCGGTAACATTGTCTACGAGAGCGCGAGATCGGATCGCAACGTCATAGTGTTGAACGACGTGCATATTGACATCATGGATTACATTCTCCCGGCCACGTGCAGCGACACGGCGTTTAGAAGCATGTGGGCGGAGTTTGAATGGGAGAACAAGGTGGCGGTGAACACGAACCTCACCGACATTCGCCAATACTTGGATCACATCGTGACTAGCACGAACATGAAGTGCCTCACCCCGCCGAGCGCACTCGAAGGCGAGTGCGGTTTCCTCGCCGCCAACCTGTACGCGAAATCCGTTTTCGGCGAAGACGCTCTCGTGAATGTCTCCATCGAAAACGTCGACGGCGCAATCAGCGGCTTTATTCGCATTCGCTCCAAGACACAAGGCATCGCCTTGAGCTTGGGCGATAAGATTACGCTGAAGCAAAACCTCGAAGAGAAAAGCTAGTCGCGTTGTTTAATATAGTCTACCACGCAAATCAGTCATTACAACGCGCGCGCATTTTATTTACTTCGCCCGGTGATTTTCACATCCTTTGTAATCTCCGGGATCCCGGCGTTACTGGCCAGGTACTCGGGAAACACCTTCAAACAATCGTCGACGCACTTCGGCGCGAAGCGCACGTACCCGCACACCCTCTCGTAACAAAACTGCACGTACCCCCACAGCTCGTTAAATCTCGCCTGACGCTTCGCCGCCATCTTCTCGTACCGCTTCGGATTCGTCTTCAACGCGTCCCTCTCTCCCGAATCCTCAAACGTCGTCGGCGCCCCCTCTCTGATGGTCACTCGCGGCCCGTCTTTACCGAAGATGCCGCTCGACGCGAGATACTCCTTTTGTTCGCTCGCCACCCGCATCTCCCGCGCGTTCGTCGCGTACAACACCGGTTCATTCTCGCGCCCCGTCTCCGCCGGGCTCGGTTCGCAGTGTCGCCAAAAACTTTGCAACAACGCCTCGTATCCGATCCTCGACGCGTCGTACTCCACCTTGACCCCGCGCGCGCCGTCGTCGAACGTCCCCGGAACGACGGACGTCACGCCCTTATACCCGAGGTCGCGATACGTCGATTCCAGGAACGCGGGCTCGCCCGCGCCGGCGTAAAAGACGTCGGCGCGCGCGATCGCGACCGGTGACGCGAGCGCGAGCGCGGCAGACGCGGCGAGCGCGACGCCGAGCGTCGACGTCGAGGCGGCGGACGATGGCGACGCGGAGGACGCCTCGCGCGTTGGCGTCGGCGCGCGTCGGCGCGCGGGCGTCGGCGCGCGCGCGAGGGTGGGTGCGGGCGCGACGCGCATCTTTCTGTCGTCAGTGGCGTCAGTCGCCGACGGTCGGTCGGGTCGACGCGCGCGCGAGCGATGGCGACGACGGCGGCGAGGACGACGGTGACGTCGTCGACGACGGTGGCGCGATCGCGCGACGTCGCGCGCGCGCGCGTCGCGCGAGGCGGTGACCTCGCCTACCGCCGCCGGGACGACGGTTGTCGACGGCGACGCGTCGGCGCGCGCGCGCGCGTGGTGGCGTCGGGGGGCGCGCGAGACGGCCAGGAGGGCGAGCGGCGTTACGTTCGTCAAGGTCACGCGAACGAGGACGTCGAGCGCGAACGGGTGCGTGCGCGCGTGAGAGAGAGAGAGCGAGAGATTCGGGGAGCGACGACGCGGCGCCGAGCGACGAAGACACTGACGACGCGATACGACTCGACGGGACGCTATGCAGGGAAATTGTTACGGGTGCGGTGTCTCTCTGCAAACGAAGGATGATACCATCGCTGGTTACGTCGATCCGAAGGAATACGCGACCAAGGCGACGCATAAACAGTTTAACATGATGATTTGCGTGAGGTGCGCGCAGTTGAGCAACGGGAAATTCGTCAACGCCGTCGAGGGCCAGGGAGGGTTGAAGGCGGCGCCCGGGTTGATCACGCCGAAACAGCTCAGGGATCAGTTGAAGACGATTAGAGAGCGCAAGGCGTTGGTGGTGAAGGTGGTGGATGTGACGGATTTTCACGGCAGTTTTTTGAAAAAGGTGCGAGACGTCGTCGGCGGGAATCCGATTTTACTCGTCGTCACCAAGGTGGATTTATTGAACGCAAACACCGATTACGACGCGCTTCGCGATTGGATCGCGCAAGAGGCTGAGTTCAGAAAGTTGACGCTAGCGGGCATCGCTCTCGTGAGCTCGCGTCGTGGGTTCGGGATGCGAGACGCCGTGTTACAAATGATGCGTGAACGCAAAGGACGCGACGTATACGTGTTGGGAGCAGCCAACGTGGGGAAAAGCACGTTCATTCGTGCCGCGATGGATGAGCTTCGTTCGGCCGGTAATTATTTTGCGCCTTCGAAGAGGTTACCCGTGGCGAGCGCCATGCCGGGGACGACGCTTGGCGTCATACCTCTTCGCGCGTTTGAAGGTAAAGGCGTGCTCTTCGACACACCCGGATTATTTTTACACCACAGATTGAATTCCCTGCTCGGACCGGAAGATCTTTCCAAGCTGCGGCTGGGCACGACGCTGAGAAAGTACGTCCCCGAGACGCCAGAGTGCGCCGAACCGCCCGGGTTCGCGTCGTTTCAAGGCTACTCGCTGTGCTGGGGCTCGTTCGTTCGCCTGGAAATCATCCAGTGTCCTCCAAACGTGAGCTTTTCGTTTTACGGCCCCAAATCGCTGCGTTTGGAGGTGATGAAAACGTCAGATATACCGCCGACGACGCCGGGACAAGAGGAAGCGGCGCTTCGCGTGGTGAATGAAGTCGACTTTATTCCTCCCATCGACTTCGTCGGTCCGCTCGTCGATTTGTCCGTGTCAGGTCTCGGCGGTTGGATTCGCGTCGAACAAACGACCGGTAGAGGCAATGGGCCGGTACGCGTGCGCGTGTACGGCGTGCGAGGCTTGGAGGTTTTCGATCGCGATGTTATGCCGACGCCTTAGATCTTTGTAAACAATGCCACACGTAGTTTGTCGCCCCGATGACGCGAACCAAACCATGAGCCATTCGACGGTACTTATCACAAGTCGCGCGCGTGATGGCCAAGAGCGAATCGAACTTCGAACATCTTCCTCCTCCTTCCGAAACGCAACGAGCGAGAGGTTGGAAACACGATTACTCGTGTTTATGGAAGGAGCACGAAGAATCCTTAAAGTCTCTCTTCATTGACGAGGCGAAGGACGCTCTGGAAAGGTTCAAAGTGCATACCGAAATCGACTCGAACGGAAACCAAATCTCACAATTCGATTTCACGGGTGGTCCCACGGTGGTTTCAGCGAGGAGAGGCGCGCGCGAAGACGAAAAGAATCACGAGAAGGAGCTGTTGATGAAGTTTCGCGAGAATCATCGGCGGTGAAGGTGCCGCTACAAGGAAGCTACAGCTAAAAAATTACGTACAGTCTCGACGACGAGCGATCACAATTCACGCTTCATCAACAGTCGCCCGCGCCATCCGAGTAATCCAGGATCGATCCCACCGACGCCGTATCCGTGGTCGCGATACAGAGCGATCACGCCCGGTTTTTTGAGCGCGACGTGCAACCACATTTCTTCAATTTTCATCGCTCGCGCAAAATCCTCAGCCCCGCGCAACATCGCCAATCCTAACCCCATCCCTCGCTTATCCACCGTCACCGTGAGATCGGACAGATACCCCGAGTCTTGTGGCGGTGCGAGCGACGAAAATTTCCTTCGCGTCTCCCCGTTAAACGACACCCCGACAGTCGCTACCACCTCGTCCCCCAACGTTCCAACAAGATACAACCCCCACGGATACGCGCCGACGGCGTTTGCCAAATAAACCTCCAGCGTCCGTCGCTCCGTGGGAAACCCTTGCATGCCACTCTCGAGTAAGAGCTCGGCCACCGCGCCGACGTCCTCTCGCCGAAACGGGCGCACCTCCAGCGTCTCCCCCCGAAGCGCCGCGCTTCGCTTCCCGCCCGCGATCTCCACCGACGTCGTCCAATCATCCTTCGGTAAGTCTTCTCTCGGCGGCGTCGGGTCCGCGAACGGGTCCACGACGAGGCGCGCGCGCGTCCCGAACGACCACCGGTGCGCCGACGTCATCACGACCGACCGACGGCGCGCGCTCGTCGACGACGCGGCGTGCATGGCGCGCGCGCTCGTCGACGCGGTGCGCGATGTCATCGAGCGCGTGTGCATGACACGCCCGCGAGCGCGCCGAATGCGCGCGCGTGTGCGGTGAGGGACGCGCGCGCGCGATGGATAAAGTTTCTCGACTCGGGACAAAAAATTGTATTCGACAAAAAAATTATTTGATGATGCCGTCGCGAATGGTCGGAAGCGTGCACGAACCCTCGGCGCAGGCGAACGGAACGCCCTTGTACGTCGCCAGGCCCTCGGCGGTGACGGAGAATTCAGCGCTGACTTGCTCGAAGACTTTCTTTCTCGGGTTGAGCACGGCGTCGGGCTCGCCCGAGAAACCTTCGCAGAGAAGGCGAGTGCCGTTGGCGGCGCCCTCGGGCGGATGCACGGGCTCGGTCTTACCCTCGGCGTTGGTACCGCACAAGACCATCGCCGTGGATTCGACGCCGCGCATCTTGGATGGTTTCATGTTGGCCACGCACACGACGCGCGAGCCCGCGAACGCCTCCTCGGAGATGTGCTTCACCAAACCGCTGACGACTTGACGAGGCGCCTCACCACCGAGATCGATCTCTTCGACGTACAACGAATCGGCGTCTGGGTGACGCTTCACGCTCGTCACCGTGCCGACGACGAGTTCGAGACGTGCGACGTCGACCGGGGCGTCGGACGGAACCGGTTTCGCCTTCGGCGCCGGCGCCTTCTTCTTAGCCTCAACCTTTTCGGCTTCAAACTTCGAGAAGAGCACGTCGCCGATGGACACGGGGGCGCCGTTCAGAAGGTTGGCACCGAACGGCTTGAGCTCCCAAATCTTCATCGGCTTACCGCCAATCTTTTCAAAGACCACCTCGCACGCCTTTGGAATGTACGGTTGCAAAAAGTGCATCGCAACGTACACCGCTTCGAGTGTCGATCGAATGATGACGCTCTTGCGCTCTTCGGCACCCTCACCCTTCACCGCCCACGGCGCGGCATCCGTGAGGTACTTGTTCGTCGTCTTGACGGCGTCGATGGCGAGTTCGCACGCGCCCTGAATGTTGAACCTGGACATGGCGGACTCGGACTTGGCGCGAAGAACGCTGACGCTGAAAATTTTATCAATTTTATCGGCGGCGCACGTCGGCACGACGCCGCCGCAATTCTTCTTCGTGAGGTTGGTCACGCGGTGGACCAAGTTGCCGATGACGTCGGCCAAATCTGCGTTGTGAATCAAAGTCATCGCTTGTTCGCTGAACGGCACGTCGGCGCCGTAGACGCCGCAACGCATCAAGTAGTACCTAAACGTGTCGCTGGAGAACTTCTTCAACACCTCGTTCGGGTCCACGACGTTACCGATGGATTTACTCATCTTTTGTCCATCCTCCGCGGTGACGAATCCGTGGCCGAAGACCGTCTTCGGAAGCGGCAATCTAGCGCTCCAAAGCATGCACGGCCAGATGACGCAGTGGAACCAGATGATGTCCTTACCGATGATGTGCACGCTCGCCGGCCAGAAATCCTTCTTATCGGTGTCCTCCGGCCATCCGGTGCCGGTGAGATAGTTGGTCAGCGCGTCGAACCACACGTACATGACGTGATTCGGGGCGTCGGGCACGGGAATACCCCAATCAAACGTCGTTCTGGAGACGGACAAATCGCGAAGTTCGTCGTTTTGCAAGCGCGCCAAAATTTCATTTCTTCGAGACGCCGGTTGAATAAACTCCGGATTCGCCTGAATGTGCTCGATGAGCTGCTTCTGATAGCGGCTCTGCTTGAAAAAGTAACTCTCCTCCTTCATCTTTTTCAAATCCTTCCCGCTCACGGGATCCTTGTAGTCGCTCGCCTTGGCTTCGCTCTCCGTCACGAACGTCTCCTCTCTCACGTTGTACCACCCCTCGTACGTGTCCAAATAAATGTCCCCGTTATCTCTCGACCGTCTGAACAATTCCGCGCACGCCTTTTTATGCACCTCGCTCGTCGTTCGGTTGTACACGTCGTTCGAGACGTCCAACCTCGCGTTCAGGTCTTGAAACGCCTTGACGTGACCGTCGACGAACGCCAACGGCGCCATCCCCTTCTCCTCCGCCGCCTCCGCTATCTTCTGCCCGTGCTCGTCCGACCCGGTCTGGAACAACACTTGGCGTCCGAACGCGCGATGGTACCTCGCCAAGACGTCCGTGGAGACGGATTCGTACGCGTGTCCCATGTGCGGCGCGCCGTTGGCGTAGTTGATCGCCGTGGTGATGCTAAACCTCTCCTCCGTCGGGTCCGCGAGCGTCGTCTTCGTCTCCGCGACGGCATCCGTCGCCGAGGACGCGTCCACGCGCGTCGTCTCCTCCGTCTCCACGTGCATCGCCGCCACGGCTGTCGTCACGGCGTCGACCTCGGTCACCGCCGCCTGGGACTCGGCGACGTCTCGTTCGCACATCGGGCGCTCGGCGCACTCGGCGCGCTCGGCCCGCTCGGCCCGCTCGGGCGACGCTCGAGGCGCGGATTGTCCACCGCCCATGTCTGTCGCGCGCGCGTCGCGTCGCGCCGCGGCGTCGTAAAGTGACGAGACGCGCGGGCGCGGTGGATGATTGATTGGTTTTGCGCTTTAATGAGCCCGCACTTTCTCTCGCGCGCGCGTCGACGCGCGACGGACTCCGGACGCGACACGTACGCTCGAGACCACGCGCGTCATGTTCGTCGCGCGTGCGGCGTCGAGGCGCGCGACGGGCGCGCGCGAGGCGGCGTCGATGGGCGCACGGGTGCTGTCCGCGGTGGAGACGCACGTCGTCGCGTCGTCGTCGTCGTCGTCGTCGGCGGCGGCGGCGTCGAGGGCGATCGCGCGGGGGACGTACGCGACGAGTTCAAAGCCGTACGCCGTGCTCGGCGGGCGAAGCGCCGAGGCGAGGCGCGGGAGCGGTGGGTCGTCCGCGGGGGGCGGGAAGGGCGGCGCGCGCGGGTGGTCGACGTCGGCGCGCGCGGCGTTGTTCGTCGCCGCGTCGACGTACGTGGCGTGGACGCATCTGTATGGGGAAGAGGAGGAAGAGTTTGAGGCGTCGACTGTGGAGAATTGGAGCGGGACGAAGCGCGTGGAGTGTGAACGGGTGTTCTCGCCCGAGTCAGTGGAGGCGCTCGAACGCGCGGTGAAGAGCGGAAAGTATAGAAAACTGCGTCCGATGGGAAGCGCGCTGAGCCCGAATGGATGCGCGTTTGAATCGAAAGGGATGATTTCTATGGGTCTGTTGGATAAAATCATCGAAGTGGACGAGGAGAAGAAGCAGGTGACGCTGCAAGCGGGGGCTCGCGTTCGCGAGGTGGTTGAAGCGCTTCGGCCTCACGGGTTGACGTTGCAAAATTACGCGAGCATTCGCGAGCAACAGATGGGTGGTTTCACGCAAGTCGGCGCGCACGGCACTGGCGCGAAGATACCGCCGGTGGACGAGACCGTGGTCGGCATGAAACTCGTCACGCCGGCTCGAGGCGTGTTGACGCTCTCCGAAACCGACGAACCCGAGTTGTTCAAGTTTGCAAAGTGCGGCGTCGGCGCGCTCGGCGCCGTGGCTGAACTCACCATTCAGTGCGTCGACGCGCACAAGCTCGTCGAGTACACGTGGACAGCGACGCCGACGGAGATTGAGACGAATCACGAAAAGTGGATTCGCGAGTATCAACACATTCGATACATGTGGATTCCGCACACCGACACCGTCGTCGTCGTCGCGAGCAATCCTTTGAAACCGGGCGAGAGAGAGCCTCGCACAAAGTCTCGATACGCGGAGAAGAAGCGCGTCGAGCCTCTCGTTCGTTTGCTCCGGGATGTGGCGCCGAACGTCGATCCCGAAGGTATGGGTTTCGGCCAACTTCGCGACGAGCTTCTCAAGGTGGATCCTCTCAACGTCGAACACGTCAAGCGCGTCAACGCCGCGGAGGCTGAGTTTTGGAAGCGAAGCTCGGGCGTGCGCGTGGATTGGAGCGATCAAATTTTAGGATTCGATTGCGGTGGGCAGCAACACGTGCTCGAAGTCGCGTTTCCCGCCGGTGAGTTGGAACCGACGCCACCGACGAACGCGCCGCTTCGCGCCGACTTGCGATTCATGCGCGACTTGCGCGGATTGATCGAAGAGCACCAAATTCCGGCGCACGCGCCCATCGAACAGCGATGGACGAGTGGAAGTTCATCGCCCATGTCCCCTTCGGCCGGAGCGCCGAATTCTCTGCACTCGTGGGTCGGAATCATCATGTATCTTCCGACGACGGTGGAGGCGGAGCGAGACGCCATCACCGACGCATTCGCGCGATACGGACACCGCGAGTTCGATGCGCTCGGCGACAAGTACGAGCTTCGAACGCACTGGGCGAAGATTGAACTCCCGGACGACGTGCGCAGACTCGACAAGATGCGAACGAAGATTAGAGAGCACTATCCGGTGAAGGAGTTCAACGCCGCGCGCAAGTATCTCGACCCGTACGGCGTCTTTTCGAACGCCCTCATCACCGGATTATTTAGATAGCGCGCGCGCGCGCGCGCGAATATTCATTACAGCTACACTAGTTATACACGAGCGTCTAGACCCCCAACGCCTCCACTTTCGCCACTTTTTTCGCGCGCGCGCTCGTCTCCGGCGACGCGTCCGCCTCCTCGGCCTCGGCGCTCGCGCGCGCGTCGAACATGTATCGAAACACCGTCGCATCGTGCGCGCGTCTCGCCTCTCGCACGTCCGCGCGCACCGCCAAAGGTTTCGGCACCCACGCGCGCGTCTCGCTCGCGCGTCCCCCACCGCCGCGTCCCCCGCCGCCGCGTCCCGCGCCGCCGCGTCCCCCGCCCGCTCGGCCGCCGCCGCGTCCGCGACTCTCCATCCTCCCGCGTCCCCGTTCCTCGACCCCCGCCTCCTCTCGCACCATCTCCACCGCACGAACGCCAACATCTCTCGCCCGCTTGGACGCCCCACCGTCGCACCGCCGCGCAGCGTGCGCGTCGAGAGACTCCGCCGGCACCGCGCGACCGCACCGCGCGCACGTCGTCAACCCATCCACTAACGATTCCAACACCGATCTCTCGTCGGCGTCGGCGTCGCGTCGGCCGGCGCGCGACGCCGAGCCGTCGTCGGCGTCCGTCGTCGTCGTCTCGCGGGCGAGCGCGCGCGCGTACGCGCGCCACGTGCGCGGGGACGACGCGCGCGCGCGACCGACGATGCCGAACGCCTCGACGGCGACGCGCGCGACGTCGCGCGCGGACATCGAGCGAAGCGGCGCGGGAAGGCGCGCGATGAGTTCGCGCTCGCGCGGCGTCGCGGCGTCGGCGACCATGACGGCGCGCGGACGCGCGGGGGCGACTGCAGACGACGACGCCGACCGACGACGTCTGGATTTTTCGACCACGACGATGACGACGACGATGACGACGGCGACGACGACGGGCGCGGCGCGCGTCGGCGCGACGACGACGACGACGAGAAGACTCGAGACGCGGGCGACGCGATCGCGCGCGCGCGTCTCGGCGCGCGCGACGACGCGCGAGGATGGGGACGGGACGATGATGGCTGAGACTGCGGCTGAGAAGGCGACGACGACGACGACGAGACGACGCGCGCTCGCACTCGCGCTCGCGTCGGCGGTCGCGTCAGCGCGCGGCGTCGGCGGGCCGGACGCCGCCGACGCCAAGTTTTCCGCGCTCGACGACGACGACGACCCGTTCGCGAGGAACGACGCGTCGAGAGTTTTGGATAGGAGAACCGACGCGCGCGAGACGGCGGCGCCCGGCGACGTCGCGGCGCCGATGGACGCCGCGGTGGAGACGGTGGAGGAGACGCGGGTGGCGCCGACTGTGGTGGAGTCGGTGCGAGAGGAGGCGGTGGTGCGCGAGGCGCCGAAACCCGCGCCGCCGCCGCCGCCGCCGGCGAGGGTGACGGAGAGCTCGACCAAGGTGGATACGAAACAATTACTGAATAACCAACGCATCAAGACGTACAACAACGCGCCGGCGGATTTCCCGGCGTTTATTCGAGAGGGTTACGACGTGCGCGTGGTGCACGGGAACGATTACATCGTTCGCGAGGATGGACTCATAGTCAAGGATTACAAAGTCGGCGAGGGCGAGTCGCCGAAGGATGATCAAGAGTGTACGTTCGAGTACGTCGCATACAACGAAAACGGTGGCACGATCGATAGTACATATCGTCGAGGCGCGCCGGCGTCGACGAGGTTGGGAATCAACGGCATGATTCCGGGTTTCGAGCTCGGTTTGAAGGATATGAAACCTGGAGGACGTCGCCGAATCATCGTCCCGCCGGAACTCGGTCCGCCGACCGGACCGGCCACCTTCTTCAGCGCCAAGCAGTGGGAGGTGTTCGACATTGAATTATTAGGCGTCAAGTCGTGCTCGCGATCGTCATTCGGCATGGTCTCCAACGTCGTGTGCGATTAAGAGAAACGGAGACGGAAGACTCTCCGACGAGCTCGCGCCGTCGTCGCCACACGCGATGTCATTCGACGTAGCTCTGCTGTAACTAGATCAAGACCGCGATGATTCATTCCTCCGTTCATTCATTTTTACGTTCGCTAAATCGCTCGGTCGAGCGTGTTCGAGCGCGCGCCCGCGTGCCCGCCCGGCTGTCGCGTCGAAGGCGCTGAAAGCGCACAGCCCCGCAGACCGAGTCGCGCGCGCGCCATGCTCGGACTCGACGCGTACGGATCGTCCAGCGAGGAGGACGAACCGACGAAGGACGACGCGCCCGCGCCCGCGCCCGCGCCCGCGCCCGAGAGACCGGCGCCCGCGCGGCGTCCGGCGAGCGCCGGGCTCAACTTTAGCAATCTTCCCAAGCCCGGCGGCTCGCGACGCGTGGTGACGATTCCCGCGCCCGCGCTCGCACGTGCGGTGGAGGCCGATGAGAGCGATAGTGATAGCGACGGGTACCGGGCGAAGCGCGCACGCGGTGGCGAGGACGGTGGCGTGAGCGGTGCGGGACGAGTGAGCCTGGCGTCGGCGCTTCCCAAGCCGAAACGCGCCGCCTTGGGTGGAAGTGGCGGCGTCTTGGGCGGCGGTGGCGGCGGCGGCGCGATGTTAGACGTCGGTGGTGGGTTTGATGCGCTCGACCGCGGCGCGGTGGACGAAGAGGTGGAGGAAGAAGAGGAGGCGGGACCGAGCGTGCACGCGTCGTCGCTATACGCCGTGGACGACGCCGGCGAATATGTCAATCCGGAGACTCGCGCCTACGCCGCGAGTGGATACGTCGAGGACGACGGGCGCGAACAGCCAGTGTTTGACTCGAAATCGAGCGATTTCGTCGATCAAGCGCTCGCTGCGGCGGCGAAGATTGAACGCGAGCGTCACGGACGAGAGATAAAGATTCTGACCATCAACGCGGACGACGTGAGAAAAGTACCCACGGGACCGGGCGCGGCGATTATCGCGCCCGAGGGTCAGCTTCAGCACTTACAGACAACCCAGGCGAGCTCGACGGCGAGGTACAAGCACCAACTCACGTCGTTGGTGCACGAGGCCAAGGTGGAGGAGGCGCGCGCCTTGGAGTCGGGCGACAAACTCGCCTCGACGCGCGCGCAGGCGCGTCGCAAGTACGGATGGTGATCGATCACGCGTAGCGCACAACGTGTTAATGATTCAAATTAGAAGTCTTACTAGATTGCGTCGAATCGCGGGGCAAAATTTTCGGAAAATGGGCGCCCTCGTCTCCGTCGCGCCCCTCAGAGCTCGTTTTCGATGACGGAGATGACCGTCTCCGCCGGGAGCATCCCCTCCGTGCGAAGCGCCGGCTTGGACTGATCCGTGGACACGAACACGAGCGTCGGCAAACCTTGAATCTGCAACTGCGTCGCCAGATCCGACTCCTCGTCCGTGTCCACCTTGACGCACTGCACCTTGTCCCCGAGTTGCTCTTGCACCTTCTCCAACTCGCTCGACATCAACACGCACGGCCCGCACCACGTGGCGTAAAAGTCGATCACCATGGGCTTGTCTCGATTCGCCATCGCGATCTCCAACTCCTCCGCGTTCATCTTTTGCACGCCCCCGGCGCGCGTAATCGTCGACGTCCCTCGACCCCGGGACGCGGTCGCGCGTCGCGCCGACCGCGTCGCGCGCGCGGCGCCGCGCGCGTGCGCGCTCGCGCGCATCGTCAGCGATGTCATCGTGTGCGTCGGCATCCTCCGCAGCGTGCGGTCGTGCGCGTGCGGGCGGGCCTGCGTGCGACGCGAGCGTCGCCGAGTCACGACGTCGGCGTCACTTCGGTGCCGCGTCGACACGAGAGAGCGCGCGCGCAGTGCGCGTAGAAGGCGTCGACGCGTCGGTGGGCGCGGATCGAGCCGGCATCACCACAACGTCGCGCGTCGGCGTCGTCGACGCCGCACGTCTCGTTCTCCGCCGCCCGAAGGGAGCGCCCGCGCGCGCTCGATCCGTCGCGCCTCGATGACGTCGACCTTGACGACGCCCGTCGGTGCGCGCATCCGTGGCGCGCGCGCGATGCGATGCACCGCATCGTCACATGCGATGGTCTCCGCGCGTCGCGTCGCGCGCGCGGCGTCCACGAGCGCGCGAGACGCCGTTCGGTTCGACGGCGTCGAGCTCGAGACGGACGCGCGCGGGAACGAACGCGTGCGCCTTCGCGAGGATGGATGGAACACGTGGACGTGGCGAGGACACGCGTGTAACTACATCTCCGCCGGTGAGTCCAACGATGGACCGATCGTGACGCTCGTGCACGGATTCGGGGCGCACAGTTATCACTGGCGGTACACGATTCCCGCGTTGGCGCGCGCGGGCTATCGCGTGTACGCGCTGTGCATGTTGGGATACGGATGGTCTCCGAAGGTTGAGGAGGAGTATTGCATGGAGTTTTGGGGAGAGCAGGTGGTGGATTTCTCTCGAGAGGTGGCGGGGGCGAGCGAGGAGGATAAGACGATCATCGTCGGGAACTCTATCGGCGCGTTGGCGGCGCTGTACGCGGCGAGCACGCGACCGCTCGCGTGTAAGGGGTTGTGTTTGGTGAATAGCGCTGGGAATTTTGAACCGGACGCCGCGCCTGGACCGGAGAAGAAGACGTTGGCGCAGCGCGCGGTGGGCGACGCCAAAGACATCGACGGAAAAACGGCGGAATCCTTCGCGGAGAAGCTTCGCGAGGCGTTTAGTCGAGGCGTCGCCGCCGCCATCTTCTATTCCACCAAGTTTCGCATCAAACAAATCTTAAACCAAGTGTACGAGTACGACGTCGACGACGACTTGGTGCGTTCGATCGATCTCGCCGCGCAAGATCCCGGGGCGATCAAAACCTTTTACCAACTCTCCCTCGCCGGGTCGCGCACCAAGGTCAAGGCGGGCGACCTCTTGCGCGACTACGACGGCGCGTTGATGCTCCTCTGGGGCGAAAAAGACCCATGGATGACCCCGACCAAGGCGTCGCGCATTCGCGAGATCAAGCCCAACGCCGTGTACTCCCCAGTCATCGGCGGCCACTGTCCGCACGACGACTGCCCGCGAGAGAGCAACGCCGCCCTCCTCGCGTGGGCCGACGCTTTGCCGTGACCGTCCACCATCGATCGGGATCGCATCGGATCGATCGATCGATCGATCACCTTTTAGCTTTATTTAACACTCACTACGACACGCCGCGCGCCACACGAGATGTCTGATGTCCCCTCCCCCCCCTACTCATACATGGGTCACGATCGGTAGAACCCCGATGACGAGTCCGCACTCCCCACGCACCCCCCCGTCCTAAGCCCGATCGCACGAATGGATAGCGGGATCGACCGCCGATCGATCGATCGATCGTCCTCGCGCCTTCGCGCGCGCGACCGTCACAACGCGTCGACGTCAGTCGCACGTACACGTTCGAAAACTCCTCTTTCGAACGCACGCGCACGCTCTTCGGGTCACCTCGCGCACGAACACGCACATCAGCATGTCCGCGCACCTCGGATTCGCCCCCGCCACGCGCGCCGCGCCCGTCGTCGCCAAGACGCCGACGAAAGCGCGTCGCGCGACTCGCGCGCGCGTCGTCACGCGCGCCGCGAGAGACGGCCCCGTCGTCATCGGTCTCGCCGCGGATTCCGGATGCGGGAAGTCCACCTTCATGCGTCGCATGACGTCTCTGTTCGGGGGCAAGGCGACGCCCCCCGAGGGCGGGAACCCGGACAGCAACACGCTCATCTCGGACACGACGACGGTGTTGTGCTTGGATGATTACCACTTGAACGATCGTCAAGGGCGTAAGGAATCCGGATTGACGGCGTTGAACCTCAAGGAGCAAAACTTTGGTGCGTGGGCGTCGATCTCGATGACGCGCGAGGGCGGGCGACGACCGGGGGGGAGCGTGGACGTCGTCGACGCGCGACGGACGTTATCCGCGAAGGACGGGACGGGCGGGACGAATGAGTGGTGAATACGGCGAAGACTGACTAGGTTATTATCGTATGCGTATCGCAGATTTGATGTACGAACAAGTCAAGGCGCTCAAGGAGGGTAAGGCTGTCGACAAGCCCATCTACAACCACGTCACCGGTGTCTTCGACCCGGCGGAGAAGATTGAATCCCCGGAGGTGCTCATCCTCGAAGGTCTTCACCCGTTCGCCGACGCGCGCGTCCGCGACATGTTTGATTTCAAGATTTACTTGGACATCTCCGAC
>Ga0181572_10000869_pt1 | contig 21972 bp, 14 predicted proteins | sample 101ome_26_FD_133004 | JGI IMG/M metagenome (GOLD analysis project Ga0181572, IMG submission 133004) | Coastal salt marsh microbial communities from the Groves Creek Marsh, Skidaway Island, Georgia - 101408AT metaG (megahit assembly) | ecosystem: Environmental > Aquatic > Marine > Intertidal... | reverse complement strand
TTGACTCAATTTTTTTTATTATTTCATTTCTTTTAAGAAAGCCAGGCATTTTTGAATCTGCAATAATTTTATAATTAAAAAAAGATTTTTTTACAAAAGTTTTAAAATCCTTTATGAAAAAAGGTAGATCTTTAAATTCACTCACAACACTCTCAGCTACACTCTCCCCTGCACCTAAAGCATTTGGGATATTATCTTGGAGTATCGGTAAGATATCTTTTACCCCATTGAAATTTTCTATGTACGTTGTTCCAAGACCTTCTATAATCGCACTGACCCGCAAAATATATATCGCATCACTTGGTAATTTAAATGGAAGATTTCGTGTTCGACTCAGTACATCAAACGCAAGTTTTTGCATAGAAGCACTATCAAGATTTTCATTTGAAAAAATATCAAACATTGAAGCGGTAAATTCTGCTAGTTCATCAACTGGAGCTTCATATGCTATAGTTCCTAAACGTTTACTTGCACTTATATACGCTTCATAATTTTGCTCATTTGCAGCTTTAATCAACTCAATAATTGCAACACGCTTATCATTTGGTACTGTTTTCACCATCCCAAAATCTAAAAAAATTATCTTAGATTCTTTCGTAATAAGTATATTTCCAGGATGGGGATCTGCATGAAAATATCCATTGAGCAACATCTGCTTTGTGTAAAAATCTACAAGTTGCGCTATCACTTCATTGAAGTCAATGTTATGCTCTAAAATACTTTGCTTATCATCAAACCTAAACCCCTCTTCAAAACTCATCACAATCGCATCACTACTACAAACTTTAGGATATGGGGTTGGAAATCCGATCCCTTCATCAGCGTAGAGTGTTGAAAACTTTTTAAGGTTTTCTAGTTCGACATGAAAATCAACCTCTTGAAGAATCATTTTTGAAAACTCATTCACCACAGCATCTATAGAGTTTTTTGTATAAAATGAGAAAAGTGGTGAAAAAAGTGTATGAAACCATCGTATTATTTTAGTGTCCGCTATAACACGTGCTTTGATCCCTTTACGTCGTAGTTTAACTGCTACAAGCGTTCCATCTTGTAGATATGCTTTGTGCACTTGACCGATCGAAGCCGAAGCGATAGGGGTATTTTCAAAACTCTTGAAAACTTCACCATCTCCAAACGCTTCTTTAAAAACACACTGAAAGCTTGTATGATCCATTTGGGGAATTTGATCATGAAGTTCTTTGAGCTCATCAAGATATTCTTGGGAGAAGAAATCAGCCCGTGTTGCAAGAACTTGAGCAAGTTTTATGAAACTTGCTCCAAGATCAACTATTGTTGTTTTTAATTTTTTTGGAGGCAAGGGTCGAAAAAACAAAAATCGATCTTTTTTCTTTATAATCAGATATAAAGAAAGTAAAAAGATAAAAACAGTGTATATCCGACTAGGAAGGTAGAGCCTCAGAGTATTCAAAAATCTATCTCAGTTCTTTTTTGAGACTCTCTAAATCATCTTTTGTAGCAAGATCGAGTTCATCTATTACCTCTTTGACAAGAGATTTAAACTTCTCTTTTGAACGCTCCTCTTCCTCTTTCCCTTTTTTTTCTAAGGATTCTAGAAAGCTTTTTGCATCGTCTGTTTTGATTTTGCCATCTTTTTCAAGTTTTTTTACTTCGTTTTCAACTTTCTCTTTTACAAGAGCAGCAGCACCTATACCTGTGTAAATAATCTCTTTAAGCATAATTGATCCTTTTTTGTTTGAATCTTATACCATTGAGAAGCTATTTTGTAGGGAGTTTTTGTCAAGTCAAAACTGTTTTACCATGGTCCTTGAAATCTACGAGGTTTATGTAAAAGTTTGTGAGTATGTTTTGTAGCACGACCTTGCACCCTCTTTCTCCATCTCTTGTATGCTTTTTTACTCAAAAGAGAACGCATCTTATTTTTCACCTGATTTTCACTTAAACCATATTGGAGATATATAATCTCAAAAGGTGTGCGATCTTGCCATGCCATCTCAACAAGTCTATGCTCATCAAACTCTTCAAAACGTAGATCTCTTTTTTTCTTTTTATGGGAGAGTTCTTTTTTTTGTGACACTAGTACCCCTTGTTTTTTTTATAATTGTAAAAATAAAAAACGTGTTTTCGTAGTTAGTTTTTGTCATCTTGTGCAACAGATCAATGAAACTCACTCATATACGCTCTATAAATAAGTGGAACATGCTGTTGTTGCAGTTTAAGGTTTTCTCTACTTTCAATTGAGACACTTTGAAAAAAAGTTTTCCAAAGTTTTTTAAACTTTAACTCATTTTTGGAGTACTCAGGCAAATCATACGAAGCTACTGTTCGAATCCCCTTGAACGCTTTTGTATGAACAAAAGCAAACCCTCTTTTGAGATCATGGATAATAAAATTTTGGTTATTAAATCGTTTTGAAAAATGGCTTGCAACTGCTGAGAGAAGATTGTACTTCACATCCAACTTTGCATACAAGCTTTCATCTTCAAGCTCTTCAAATCGTAAAAATGCGATCATCTTATGATACAGTCTAAAGTACTCTTTCTCTAAGTTTTGCAGGAAAAAAACACTAGGATGATTAATATCTTCCAAACATCTTTGATCTGTAAAACCTAAAATGATGTAGTTGAGTAAATGAATTTCAAAATTTGCATCATCACACATAAAAATATGCATCACAAATCGTAGATATTTCTTAGAGAAATTTTTTACAATTGCATCAAAAACTTTTTTTGCATTTTGATTATTTGTATAAACTTCAAAAATATCATCATGAAAAAGTGAATGAGGTTTTTGAGTACATATCTCATCTACACGAAGCTTTGCGTAGTACACCTCGTACACGATCGATAAAAAACCCTCAAAACTTCCATCATACACAACGATCATATTTCACCACTTGCACTCAAAGCAAAATCAAAAAGATTGGGTTGCGTGTTTACTTTTTTTAACTCTGTAATCGATTTTTTAATACTCTCCCTATACATAGGAATCTCTTTTTGAAACTTCCCTTTACATGTAATAAAATACTTTGCTTTTTTCAATGAGATCTTCAATGCACTCAAATTTTCAAAACTTAACTGTTGAAATCTTCGCGCCTTAAGAATTTTAAATGCACCTCTTATACCTATGCCAGGTATGCGAATCAACTCCTCTTTTGATGCTTTGTTAATCTCAACTGGAAAAAGGTGAAGGTTATTTAAAGCCCAAAAAAGCTTTGGATCTAGCTCTTCATCCAGGTTAGGTTCTTGCTCATTAAGAATCTCATCATATCGAAAACCATAAAACCGTACTAACCAATCAGCCTGATACAACCTATGTTCACGTAGCAAAGGTGGTTTTGTAAGAACAGCGGGAAGATTTTTTTCATTGTTTACAGGGATATACGCACTATAATATACCCTTTTTAAAAGTGCTTTTTCATACATAACAGAGCTTAGTTTAAGGATATCAAAATCACTCTCAGGGCTTGCACCGACAATAAGTTGCGTTGACATACCTATGGGTTTAGAGCTTTTTTGCATAGAAAAATCTCTTGCAATTTTGAGTGGTTGCAAAATCTTCTCTTTTGTTTTTCCAGGGGCTAAAAGCTGCAAACTTTTATCGCTTGGAAGCTCTATATTTGAACTAACTCTACTCGCTAAGCTAACCACCTCTTCTATAAGCGATGGATCACTCCCCGGAATCAATTTCACATGGATATAGCCATTAAACCTATACTCAAAACGTAATATTTTCAAGGTTTTAATGATCAGTTCCATAGTATGATCTTCACTATGGATAATTCCACTACTTAAAAAAAGCCCCTCGATGTAATTTCTTTTGTAAAAGTTTATAGTTATATCTGCTAACTCTCTTGGTGAAAATGCAGCTCTTGGGATATCGTTTGATACTTTGTTAATACAGTACGCACAATCGTAGATGCAGAAGTTTGTCAAAAGTACTTTTAAAAGAGATATACATCTTCCATCAGCACTATAACTGTGACAAATTCCACTTTTGTGCCCAGCTCCTAGTTCACCGGTTTTAAAGTTGTTATCACTACCGCTTGAACTGCAACTCACATCATACTTTGCACTATCGCTTAAAATCTCCATCTTAGCAAAAACATCTTTTTTCATAGAATAAGAGTAACAAAGAAAATACTTGCAGAGCTATTGTATGACAATTTGCAAAATAATTTTTAACTTACTGAAACAATCCATTCATTGAGAAGATCTTTAGAGAATTTTTGAGGAGATTCTTGTGTAGATATTTTTATAAATATATCTGGATGAACAATACTCCAAGCATATTGTGTAAGTGCAGCTTTTACTTCCTCTTTCTTGTCTAAAAACTCTTCAGAAGAATACCCCATACTCATACCAAATATAAACCCGCTTGAGACATGAAGGAGCTCCATCTCAGGTAGTATTTCTGACATAAAACATTGTACAGTGAGAAGTTTTCCTTGCAACTCTGCAGTTGAAAAGTTTTTTTGAATATAATCAGTATTGTTAATACTTACAGAAAAAAGATTTATATTCACACCAAGTCTAGAAGCAATACGTGGTATCTTTTTTACCGTTTCAAAATACCCTTCAAAATTGTACAAATGTGTTATATCATCTTTATACCCAAGCAGTGAGTTTTGATGTTCTAAGTACTTATAATTCCTCTCAAGCTCAAGAAAATCACTACTCAATTTGGCTAATTCACGTTGTGTTTGATTGTGTTTTAGTTTCTCTTGAATAAGCTCTTGTTGCTTTTGCATAATGTTTGTTACATCATTATGTGCCCCAAGAATTCTCGTAACATTTCCACTATGATCATGCAAGGCAATGCCTCTGCATCGAACCCAAACTATAGAACCGTTTTTGTGAGTGTAACGTACGACCTGATCATAAGGGTATGAAGGGTCTTCGATATGTTTAGCTAAATTTTTTTGAACAAGTAAGAGATCATCAGGGTGGATCATCTCTTGCCATTCAGAAGAGAGATGTTGTTTTTCAGATGGATCATAACCAAAAGTTTTCCAAAACCTTTCACTCATCCATTCATTTTCTTGGTTTTCAAAATCCCAGTACCAAATCCCATCAAGCATAGCATCTTGGATGAAATCAAAAAGTAAAGGATCATTTCTTAAAAGTTCATAAAGTTCCTCTTTGAGATAGTTCTCTTCAAAGAACATCTCATGAGTTTCATTCATCCTCTTCATACCTCATTGAGACAACTGTACCCTCATATGATTTTCCAGCTATATATGGTGAAATAGTCACTATAACTTTAGCATTGCTTTGCATTGGATACGTAATTGTTTTTGCATCACCAGAGATATTTACTTGTGCAATCTCATCATGTAAGCCTTTAAACTCTTCAGGGATTGAAAGATCTTTAAACTCTCTGTCTATATCGAAGTCTATGATGTTTACAAATGCAGTAAACGCTTCGGTAAAACGACGAATTTTTAAATTTGCATCCAAAAATAGAACTGCCATTTTTGTGGATTTTATGAGATTTTCCAAGTCATTATTTACATTTGTAAGTTCTAAAATCTTCTGTTGAAACTCACTGTTAACAGTATAGAGCTCTTCGTTTACAGATTGTAACTCTTCGTTTGTTGATTGTAACTCTTCATTGGCAGCCATCAACTCTTCATTTGAAGATTGCAACTCTTCACTTGTAGAATCAAGCTCTTCAACCACTTCACCATAAAGTTTTTGACACTCTAGAAGTGATTTATCTAGCTCATCTATACGTTGTTGTGCTTGTTCACTTGGAGTGTATTTAACATCTGCTTTTACAGTGTTTGAAGATGTAAACTCTACAAACGAGATAGCCACAAGTTGGTGAACATTTCCACGCTCTTCAAAAGAGAACGCTTTAAGAGACCATTGTTTTGTTTCTTCACCATCATGAGATTCAAACACATTTTCCATAAGAACAGATTTGTTTTGTCGAACCACTTGATGCGCAGCTGTCAAACCTGTTGAAACCAGTTTTGGATCAAGAATCTCAGAGATCTCATTTGTTACTTCACCAGCTTTGATCTTTTGGGTAAAAAGACTCGTATCTCCATAAGTGTAGATCAATTGGAGCCTATTGTTAAAAATCAATGTTGGTGGGACAAATTTTTCAATCATAACATCATGACCAATCTGTCTTACAGTACTGCCAGAGTTAATTTTTCTTGTGTTTCTCTCAATAAACTTTGGTATGGCTTGTGGGTGATACCCTTTATGTTTAATCCCACCATGAGTCATTGTTGTAACTGGAATTCTAATATCTTTAGTTTTTTTATAAATTCGTAATCTTGAATCTATAATCTCAAAGTAGCTTGAGAAACTCCCAGGAGTTTCTGCACTTCCAAGGAGTAAATGTCCATTGAGGCGTAGAGCAAAATGGAAAAATGCAAGAGCTTTTTGCTGTGCAGGTGTTTGTAAGTAGATCAGAGTGTTTCGACACACAATAAGGTGCATGTTTGAAAAAGGTGGATCTTGTATAAGGTTATGCGTTGCAAACACAACCATAGAACGAATCTGCTTCGTTACTTGATAGGAAGAATCTGAAAGTTGAATAAAGTGACTCGCTAAGATATCACTCGGCATCTCTGCTTCAATACTTTGAGGATACACACCGTTTGCAGCATAACTTACAGCACTTTGATCAATATCACTCGCAAAGATTTTCACTTGACGATATACTTTTAACTCCTCCATCATCTCTGAAAAAATAATTGCTAAAGTGTACGCTTCTTCACCAGTGGAACATCCAGTAGACCAGATACGGATCGTTTCTTCTTTTTTTGATCCAAGTATAAGTGGTTTAACAACATTTTGTTTAAGACTTTCCCAAACCTCAACATCTCGCATAAATTGAGTTACACCGATAAGCAAATCTTGCTTAATCAATGCAACTTCATTAGGGTTACTTTTGATGTATTTGTAATAATCATCCAAAGTTGTATGGTTTGTAATCCCCATACGGTGCTCAATCCTTCGTGAAACAGTAGACTCTTTATATGCTTTAAAATCGAGATCTGTTTTATCTTTAATATATGTCAAAATTCTTTCTAAAATATCAGCATGATCAAAAAGGTGTGTACGGAATTTTTCATCCTGATCTGATCGAAGTGGGTGAGAAATATAGTTTTTCAACTGTTCAGGCATTGCTTCAGTCGGGAGAACAAAATCAACTGCACCAGTATTGATAGCACTCACTGGCATACCATCAAATTGTGCTTCATTAGGATCTTGAACTAAAACCATACCTCCAGCTTCTTTTAAAGCTTGAACACCCCTACTTCCATCTGAACCAGTACCTGAGAGTACAATCCCGATAGCATTATGTTTCATACTGTCAGCTAAGGAGCGGAAGAACTCATTAATAGGAAGGTTTACTCGGTTATCTGGTGGAAGATCTGAGAGGTAAATTCTCCCCTCAGCAATCCGGATCAGTTTTCCAGATGGGATAAGATATACGTGATTTGCTAAAACTTCATCATCTTCTTTTGCTTGACGAACAGGCATTGAAGTGTTTTTCCCAATCAACTCATCCATCATACTTTTGAAGTCTGGTGAAAGGTGTTGTACAACAACGTATGCAAGATCTAAATCAGTAGGTACTTTTTTAAAGAAATGTTGTAACGCTTCTAAACCACCTGCTGATGCCCCAATACCAACAACGTAAATCGGTTTTTTCATTTTTTTTGACATAGTTTATACCTTTGATCTATTGAGTTCTGTGATTATATCATGAAAGTTAAGAGGTTTGGAAAACAAATAACCTTGAACATATTCTATCCCATACTGCTCAACAAATTCTAACTCTTGCTTTGTCTCTATACCCTCTGCCAAAACCTCCATTCCCAAGTTATCTCCAAGCTGTGTTGCAACTTTAGTAGCGATTTGCAACTTACGATTTGATTCAATCCCATAAAAGAAACTTCTATCTAGTTTTATCTGATTAAAATCATAATCAATGAGCCTCTTGATTGAGCTATACCCCGTCCCAAAATCATCGATAGAAAACTTTATTCCACCATGTTTAAGTGTAGAGATATTTTGAATCAAAATCTCCTCTTGAGTTTCAAGTGCTTGTTCTGTAAGCTCAATGTAAACAAATGATGGATCGATTTGTAACTCTTGAAGTCTTTGGAGAAAATTTTGTGCAAAACCATCTGTAAAAATTTGAACAACTGCTATGTTTACATTTAAAAACACTATCCCTTTATAGTTTTCAAGCACTTTTTTATATGCACGTAAAGCAGCATCACTCAAGTAATCATAAAACTCCAAAGAGTTCCCCACCCTGTGCGCAGTGAGTAAAAGCTTATCTATGGAAGATCCAAACTCTCTAGGTTCAAACCTTGCCAAGGCTTCAAGTGAAAAAATCTTCTCTTCATAATAGACTGGTTGAAAATGGATATCTACAAGATCATCATTCATCACTTTATGTAAGAACTTCTCTCTTTCAATCTGTTGCACATACTCTTTATGAAAATCTTTGTTAAAAACTACAACATCATTTTTTGTATCTTTTTTTGACTCATACATAGCGATATCAGCTGTTTGAAACCATTGATCAATAAGTGCTACATCATTGAGAGACTCTCCATTAAAATCTTGTAAAGAATTACCCAAAGATATTCCTATACTTGCCGAAACTCTAATGGTGTGTCCCTGTACAACAACATCATTATTTATTTTATCTGCAATTTTCTTAGCAATATGAACCATTTGTGATTCATCAATAACATTATTTAAAAAAATGATAAACTCATCCCCACCAATTCGTGCAACAACATCCCGCTCTTTGGTGGATCCAACAAGTTTCTTCGCAACGATTTTTAAAATCTCATCACCTGCGCTATGGCCATGTGTATCATTGATTGATTTAAATCCATCAAGATCTAAAAACAAAAGTGCAACATTTTCAAGATTTTCTCTATCAAAATTTTTGTGAATCATCTCTAAGAGTGCAGAACGATTGTACAAAGATGTGAGAGTATCATGAGTTGCACTAAAATGGGTTCTTTGATTTGCTTCATACTCTTTGGTAATATCTTGAACAACCATACAATAAAAACGATCATTGAGCTCTACATCAAAATTTTCAGATATAAGAATTGAGAGCACATACTTTCTACCAAGTGGAGTGATAAATTCATAGATCTTTTTAAAAGGGTTTATATGATTATGATACAGCTTAAAATGTTGATGAATTTCACCAATAATATCTAAACTCAACACACCACTCCACTGATTTCCCAAAAGTTCATCTTCATTTCGTCCAAAAAGAAGCTGTGCTTCTTGATTCACGAAATATGCTTGCCAAGAGCTTGTTATCTTAACAATCCCAATTGGAAGTGAAAAAGCCAAATCTCCCAAAACGTGTTGTTTTGGCATCCCCATAACAATATGTGTCTGTTTTTCTTCATAATCTATTGCGTAGATATAACAATCATAATCATAATAGTCGAGCAAAGTGTAGTCATAATTATGTAGATTTTTATCTTGAAGCTCAGCTTTGATCAAGAGCTGTTCAATCTTGGAGGGGAGTAAAGGTGGATGATTTCCTGTCAAGTAGGATTGATTTCCTGCAGTGTTATAAAGTGCACAAAAACCATGCGTTAAACGAACAAATTCACCAAAAAACTGTTGATTTGAAATATCTTCAATATGATCAAAATTCAAAATAAGCTCTCTTTTATTTTAGCACTTCATTAATTGTACTCTAAAAATCCAAAAAAATACTTAACAGAGACTACAAAAATTATTATCAAAGAAACTTATATGTGAATTTTTGTACATCTCAATATCATTGCTAAAAAAAAGAGCAACCATTGACACAACTTTGACACTAAATTAGTATATACTTCATGTATAATTCGAAAAATCAATCGATAAAGTGAGAAAATGATGAATAAAGAATTACTTAAAGACCTTCGTAAAGAATGTTCAAACTTTCGTCTTTTGTATGTTGAAGACCATGATGAACTTCGTGAAAGTATGGGACGGATTTTTGAGAATATTTTTGAATCAGTTGAATTTGGGATTGATGGCGCTGATGGTTTTGAAAAGTACAAAAAATCTCTTGATGAGAACAAACCTTACGACCTAGTGATCTCTGATATTGAGATGCCAACAATGAATGGTTTAGAGATGTGTTCCAAGATCAGAGAAGAGCTCTCAGAACAAAAGTTTATCTTTCTCACTGCGTATGGTGATTCTAACTATCTTCTCAAAGGTATTGAACTTGGAGTAGATGGTTTTTTAATCAAGCCACTTAAAACTGAGCAGATGCATGACACACTCACAAAAGTGTGTAAATCTTTAAGTGCTCAAAGAGCGATTGAAACATATATCGCATCTATTGAAGCATTAAACCAATCTTTGATGGAAAAAAACCAGCAAGAAAAATTCAACAATATGAAAGATGATCTCCTCAGAAACCTCTCCCATGAGATCCGAACACCTCTGCACGCAATTCAAAGTAGTGTTCAGCTACTGACAAAAAAACTCAAAGATAACCCAAAAGCATCGAGTATCTCTTCTTTAGCTATCGAAGGAGTTGAACGTATCACAAAACTCACAGATAGAATGATTCAACTCTCAGAACTTCAGTCAAATAGTTACAAAATCACCAATAAAAGCTCTATACTTCAAGATAGTATCACAAAACTTATAACAAATTTTGAAACTGAAGCAAAAAATAAAGGTGTACAAATATCTTTTGATATAGATCAGATTTTAACCAACACAATCAAATGTGATGCCAAAACAGTTGAATCGATTGTACATGAACTTGTAGATAATGCTATCAAATTCACTCCAACAGGTGGTAATGTAGAACTAAGCATTTTATCTAACGTTCTCAACAACACTTTGTCTATACGTGTCAAAGATAATGGGATAGGTATGAGTTCAGAGGAAAAAGAGCATTGCTTTGATCTTTTTTATCAAGCGGATGCTTCTATATCTCGTCAAGCAGAAGGGAGTGGTATAGGCTTGAGTATAGTTGAACATATGGTGGAACTTCTCAAGGGTAAGGTGCTTATAAACAGTTCTAAAGAGACTGGAACAATGGTGAAAGTCGACATAAGCTTTGAAATTCCAGCTTCTGTGGAAGCTGCATAAACTAAAAAAGTAGATAAACCTATGCCAAAATCGATCCAACAGTTGCAAAAGTACTCGTCACATCTTAACGTGTTGTATGTTGAAGATGAGATGAATGTTGCCAAAAAAACGCAACAGTTTCTTCAGAGACTTTTTAACAATGTTGATCTTGCACATAATGGAGTTGAAGGACTCAATCTCTACAAACAAAAACAACACGACATTGTTATCTCAGATATCTCAATGCCTGAGATGGATGGGGTGCAAATGAGTAAAGAGATCTTGGCTATCAATGAAGAGCAACATATCATCATTACATCTGCACAAAATGATGCTCACCAGCTTATTAGTTTAATTAACCTTGGGGTATTTACATTTTTAACCAAGCCACTTGATAGTACAAATTTTTTTAAAGCTCTGTGGAAAGTAACACGTTCAATTCATCTTCAAAACAACCAAGAAAAAATGCAAAAAATGCTTGAAGTAAAAGTTGAAGAACTAAGAAAAATCCTTAACTTAACAGATCATGCCATTGCGATTGTAGAGAATGGAAAGATAGTCAAAGGAAATATCCTCTTTTTATCACTTTTAAATATCTCAGAAAACTCTGAACTTCTTGAGATTGAAAACCCTCTCATATCTCAACTTCTTCACTCTACTGACTCACTTTATGTCCAAACGATGGATGAGCTACTCACAAAATTAAAACAGATGGAGTCAGCGAACATTTCACTTCAAATTGGAAGGTTTGAAAAACAATGTAAAGTAAATCTCATTCACCTTAGTGCTTCAAGAGAGTGTTTAATGATTAAAGCACTAGATGTACTCAAAGATGAATACACCATAGATGTTCTCACAGGCTTGCACAACAAAAACTATCTTTTCAATCAAATTACCCAACATATAGATGCAAAAAGTGAGTTTAAAGTAAGTACATTCAAAATCTCCAATTATGGTGCAATTAGAAAATGGAGTGGTCCAGAGATGTCACTTCGAGCTGAGAGAACTCTTGCAAAAGCGATTATTACACAGCTTGAAACATTTGAATTTACATTTTTTCCTACTTTTACACATTTTCAAGAGAATGGTTTTGTAGTTCTTTACAACGCACATGACAAAATTGCTATTGATACTATTTTACTTAACAAGTGCAATAATATTCCACTCAAAATTACACATAACAGTGCTCAAGCTCTCACCGAGATTGGTGCAATTAAAATTGAAAAAGATGATATAGAAATTGAAAAATATACCCTTGAAAATCTCGTTATAGCGATTGGTGCATCACTTGCGATTATGTAGTTTCAGTGAAGTGTTGCAATAAATTTTACTTTTTCTTAAAACTTTTTTCATAAAATAAGCTTATGGAAAAAATTTTCAAGTTACAAAGCTTATGCAATAACTTTTCTCTTTTATATGTAGAAGATGATCATAAACTACGTGAAAAAACTGCTTCAATTTTCAAAAAACTTTTTCAAAACGTTGATCTGGCTGAAAATGGACAGATTGCTTTAGAGCTATACAAAGATTATAAAGATGAAACAAACAGATACTATGATATCGTGATTAGTGATATAAAAATGCCAAAAATGGATGGTGTTTTACTCTCTAAAGAAATCATCAAAATAAATCCCAAGCAAAAAATCATCATCACGTCAGCATATGATGATAAAGAGTATTTTATAGATCTTATAAACATTGGAATCAGTGGTTTTTTCAAAAAACCTATTGAACCTGAGAACATGTTTCAAGTTCTCACAAATGTTTCTCAAAGTATTCATGGTGAAAACATTTATACTTTAAGTGAAGGACTAACGTATGATCTTAACAATCACACACTTCTTGAGAATGACAATATCATTGATCTAACCCCCAATGAGAAAAAATTGCTCACTCTATTTTGTACAAATCCAAACATCTACTTTAGTACAGTTGAGATTTTTAACTTTGTCTATTATGAAGATATTCAAAAAGAGTTCTCAGCTGATTCAATCAAAAGCCTTATCAAACGTTTACGAAAAAAATTACCTGTTGAACTTATAGTAAACTCTCCAAAAGAAGGGTACTCTCTTACATCAACTGTTGTGTAAAAATTCAATTTTAAAACAGACACCCTCCCCTATATTCTCAACCGAGATGCTTGCATTATGATTTTTTTCAACAATCATTTTACTCATATATAAGCCTAAACCAGTGCCGTTTTTTTCATCTTTTGTAGAAAAATAGGGATCAAAAATCAATGGAAGTATCTCATCATCTATCCCCCCTCCATTATCTTTAATACAGATACTTGCTCCTGATTCATTATCATCACAACTAATCTCAACCCTTGGATTTTCGATTTTTTTATCAATAAAATTATCTTGTGCATTTTTGAGGATATTTATAATCACTTGAATCATCTCATTTTCGTGTATTTCAAAACGTTTTACCGAATCTACTTCAACATGCACTTCTATTTCGTAAAGATCAAATGAACTTGACATTATTCGCATAGATTTTTCGATCAAACTATTCAAATAAACATTTTGAGCATCTTTATCTGGTTTATAAAAATCTCTAAAATCATCAAGAGTTTGGGACAAACTTTGAACAAAGTTTTCAATATCATCTAAAGATTTCAATACACTCTCTTTACAAGCTACTTCATCTTGAGTTGTATCAAGCTTAATCAGCATTTGAGAATCAAGTGTTGTCGCAGCTATAGCACTTAAAGGCTGTCTCCATTGGTGTGCAATCATACTAATCATTTCACCCATTTGTGAAAGTCGTTGTTGCGATAAGATTGTTTGTTCTTGTTCTCGTAATTTTCCTACCTGTTCCTCAACGAGTTTTTCTAAAGAGTTTTTATAGTTTTCCAACTCTTGACTCATCTTATGACTCTTTGTTATGTCTTTATTAGCCCCACGAAAACCAATCATATTTCCATATCCATCAATTATCGGTTTTCCAGTCGTTTCTAAAATGCTTTGCGTTCCATCTTTGTTTAAGTGTGTACTCACAAAGTTTTTCACCTCTTTCCTACCTTTTACATGCTCTGAAAAAACATGACGAACCCGTTGAACTTCATCTTCTGGTATAAAATCAAAGATAGATTTCCCAATGACCTCTTCTTCTGAGTAACCAAAAGCAGTGCCTGTATTTGAACTAATATATGTGTACTTAGCCTCTGTGTCTATCTCCCAAACCAAATCACTTACACTCTTTGTTATATCTCTAAAGCGCTCTTCATTATGTTTGAGTTTATGTTCAAGCTCTTTTCGATGGGTGATATCATGAGCTGAAGCATACAGGTACTCTATCCCAGAGATACTAACCCCTTTAGCAGTTACCTGAGCATCATATACAGTTCCATCTTGACGTTGGTGAATTGTATCGAATGTTTTTGGATTATCTATAAGTGACTCTATGATTGGAGGAAGATCATCTTCAGGAATCTTCACATCCCAATCTCTTACATGCATACCAATCAACTCATCCACTTTCTCGTACCCAAGCATATCTGCAAATTTTTGATTTGCATTGATAAGGTACCCATCATTTGTTAAGATATGGATCCCATCACTTGAGGCATTAAGTAAGACTCTATAATGCTCTTTTTGTTTTGTGATTTGTGTCACATCATATACTGTTCCCAAAGAGTACAGTGGTGTTCCATCACTTGCAAATTCAGTATCGCATTGCTCCTGAACATGTTTTATGGTTCCGTCTTCCATCAAGAGCCGATGTGAGATTTTATATCCCTCTTTTGTTTTAAGAGAAGTTTCATACGCTTGTGATACTTTCTTACGATCTTCTGGGTGAACTACTGATAAAAACTTCTCATAACTTGGAGTAAATTTCTCTTTACTAAGTCCAAAAATCTTGTAAATCTCATCAGACCACTCAAGTGTGGAGTTTGTCAGATCATATTTCCATATTCCAAGACCTGCAATCTGTTGTGCTTTTTGCAAATCTTTTTGCAAGCTTTTATTTTTGGATGTTTCTTCAACTTCAGTTGTTATGTCGATAGTGCTTACAACTATTCCACCTATATCTCCATCTTGAGTAAACCATGGGTTCATCTCCCAATTAAGATGTAACATTTTTCCATCATTGCGTCTAAAAATGGCACCTTTGGCAGATTCGCTTGCACCAGCTAAACCTCGAACATGCACCTCTTTAAGAGCAGGATCAAAATTTGGAAACACTTCATAGTGTGATTTGCCAAGTAAATCTCCTTGCTCTTGAAGTTCATAATCTTCAACCCACCTCTTTGAGTAGGCTAAAAAGCACATCTCTTTATCAAAAACTGCAAGACTTATGGGGAGCCGATACAAAATTTCAGATGAAATTTGATCAAACTGGTACATTGTTTTACCTAGTTGTTTACTTGCGTTGTATCGTGAGGAATTGCAAAACTAAATGTAGCACCATTTTGAATGTTTTCTACATCTAGTTTTGCACCATATTTATCAGCAATTTGCGTGCTCATATACAAGCCTATTCCTGAACCTTTCCCTTCCTCTTTCTTTGTCGAAACATTCGCTTTAAATATTTCACCTATAATCTCTTGGGGAATTCCACCAGCGTTATCACTGAGCTTGATTATGTGTCTGAACTCATCCGTATCAATTGTAACTGATATCTCTCTATCTTGAACCTCTTTTTCGTTGAACGCATCTTTAGCATTGTTAATGAGATTAATAAAAAGGTGAATAATCTCATTTTCAACTCCATAGAGTTCAACTTTATTAAACTCATGCACTGAAACTTTAATTTTGTTTTTAATCAACTCATCTTTTAGTAGAAGTAGTATTCTATCAAACATACTTTTTGCACAGAAATGCTCATACTTTTTATCTGGACGTAAAAAGCTTCTAAATTCACTCAAAGTGTTTACCATATGATCTAATTGTTTATGTACTGAGGTTTGATATTTCTCTACATACTCTCCATCAACCCTTCCATCTTCAAAATCCATATCCAGAAGATCCGCATCAAGTTTAAGAATTGTTATAGGTTGTTGCCACTGATGTGCAATTGCATCTACCATTTCACCCATAGCTGCATGTTTGGATTGTTGAAACATCTGCTCTTTTTGTTGCAAAATCTCTTTTGTTTTCTCTTCAACCATACGCTCAAGACTTTGGTTGTATTCATACAAATCTAATTGAGTTTTCACCCTTGCAAGAGTAATCATATGGTTAATCGGTTTTGTTATAAAATCAGCTGCACCAAGTTCCAAACCTTTTGTTTCATCATTTACTTCACCTTTTGCAGTGACAAATATCACAGGTATTTTTTTTGTTTTCTCATCAGCTTTTAGATGTTCAATAACTTCATATCCATCCATCTCTGGCATCATAATATCGAGTAAAATAAGATCTGGAATAGGAGACTTTTGTACAACTTCTAAACATCTTTTTCCACTATTTGCTACTTTGACATTGTAGTTTTCACCTTCAAGGATAACTTTAAGCAAGCGAATATTTTCAGCTGCATCATCCACGATAAGTATTGTTTTCATTTATGTATCCTCTCTCAATTGTTTACCTATAGAGATAAGTAAAACTATTAAAATAAACGTAATAATCATAAAGATTACAACTAAGTTTTTGTTTTGAATAATTTGCATCCAACCTATCTCTTTTTTCTGTTTACTTAAAAATAAAATAAGCTCTTGAGAATTATCTAAATTTTGAATCTTTTTAGAAAAAATTGTGTGAGATATGTACTCATTTGAATTGAGAATCTTTTGATAGATTTGAGGGTATTCATCTTGAAGTTTATAGTTTTGATTTTCCCCGATGAGTCCATACTGAGAATCATGGTGAAGTATGAAATTGCCTTGATTGTCCACTATATGTACATCATACAAAGTAGAATCTACTAAACGGTTAAATATGTAGCGCAAAGAGACATTAAATATAATAACCCCTTGAGGCTCAACTGTTTCTCCATACACTGCAATTCCCATTCTAAGTGTAGGCTGTTTAGGAAGCGTAACTCTTCCAAAATCTTTGTTCAGGTTTATTTCAGAGAGACCTATCTTATATGGCGCTAAATCTATAAAATCCTTAAAATACTGTTTCTTAGATTTATTTTGAAGTCCATTTTTATCTCGAACTCTTACTTGTGATTTATCCCCAAACAATGAAGATGCTTCACCATCGACTCTAATCTTTTCCATACCTGTATTGTCCAAATATCGAATCTGAAAAAGATCAGGCAAAGAGTTTTTCATATGTACAAACAGCTCTTCAACATCTTCTATATTTTTCCCTTCTGAAGCATACGTAGCAACACTCTTGTTTTTCACAAGAGCCTTTAAGGACATCCTGTAAAAATCAATTCTCTCAGTAAAACGTTTTTCAATTGTATCTATTGCACTTCCATAGACATATTTGTTATTTGTATTCTCATACACTTCTGTAAATGTCATATACGAAATATAAAAAAGTATCATCACAACTATAACCACAAGAACATGGAGTATATTTTTCACTAAAAAACTAAGCATTATCTTTAGCATCCCATTCATTTTTAATAGCTTCTATATCTCTTCGAATCTGTAAGAAATTTTCTACAAGTTTAGGATCAAAATGTTGCCCACTCCCCTCTTTGATAATTGCAAATGCTTCATCAAGAGGCATCGCTTCTTTATAAACTCTTTTTTGGCTCAAAGCATCAAAAACATCAGCAATAGCAACAATACGTGCAGACTCAGGGATATCTTCACCTTTCAACCCATCTGGGTATCCTGAACCATCCCATTTCTCATGATGACGCAGAGCAATCTCAGCAGACAATTGAAATGTTTTGTTTGAAGACTTACTTAAAATCGTATATCCAATCTCTGAGTGTTTTTTCATATGTACCCACTCCTCATCAGCTAATTTTCTAGGAGCTTTTAGAATGTTATCATCAACACCTATTTTTCCAGTATCATGCATTGTTGCAGCAAGTCCTAAGGTCTCAGCATCAACCACGCTCCAACCAGAAGCGATTGCCAATGCCTTAGAATAATCAGACATTCTCCATATATGATGTCCCGTATCTGTGTCATTATAATGACCAGCTTCTGCAAGCATATATATAGCACTTTTAGCTAGATCATTGTATTTTTCTAAGCGTGTGAGTTCAAGATGTGTTTTCACACGAGCAAGTACAATTGGAACAGATATTGGCTTTGTTATGTAATCAACTGCACCATAATCAAACCCACACTTTTCATCTTCCACTTCACCTTTTGCTGTAACAAAAATCACTGGGATATCTTCAGTCTCTTTGTCAGCTTTGAGTCTTCGACACACTTCGTATCCATCCATCTCTGGCATCATAATATCAAGAAGTATCAGATCTGGCTTTTCTGCTTTTGAAGCTATCTCCAAACATCTTTTACCATTGTTTGCAACTTTTACTCGATATCCTTCAGAAGAAAGAACATTTTTGAGTATCTTAATGTTGTCTGGCGTATCATCTACAACAAGTATTGTTCTCATAATCCTCTCCTTAAAGCTTCTCAAGAGCTGCATTAAATAATTCAACGCTCTCTTCATACTCATAATTTTCTATTTTTTCTTTGATCTGTCTCATCTCATTTGAATCAAGATGCTCTTGTAAGTTTGAGAGAACCCTTTTGGCAAGATCATCATCACAAGAACCATCATCTAAAAGTTGCACAAGCTCTTTTATATCTTCTTGAAGCTGCGCTTGAGAGACTTTCTCACTTAACTCTTCTTCTTCAAATTCAATCAAGTTCACCGCGTCTATTGATTTTTGTAAAATCTTTTGAAGATCATTCATGTCTATATTTGTTTCATCATTATGAATCATTTTATAAACTTTTTCACTCTCAACTGTGAGTGCTTTTGCACCATGAGTAAGACCTTTGAGTGTATGACAAATTCGTATAGCTTCATCTTTATTATTGTTTTTAAGTGCATCTTCAATAAGCTCTATATCATTGCTATGATTTTTCACAAAATGACGAAGTGCTTCTATATATTTTTCCTCACTCTGCCACAAAGAGAGACCAGCTTTGACATCAAAGATCCCTTCTAAGGGTTTTAAAGTTTCACTTGCTTTAAGATCTTTATTTTTATGTTCAATTACAGATTGTACCCCTTTATCTGCTGGAACAACACGCTCCATCTCTAAAGTAAGATTCTCTAACTCAAGAGGTTTTACTGCAAAGCCATCCATACCACTCTGAATAATCTCAGACTGCTCATTTTGAGTTACTGATGCTGTAAGTGCAATAATAGGTATATGTGTTTTTGTTTTCTTCTCTAGCTTACGGATCTGTTTTGTTGCTTCCACGCCATCCATTTTTGGCATATGCACATCCATAAGGATTAGATCATACTTATCTGGATTCTTTTTGAGCTCATCAATAACCATCAAACCATTTTGAACCCAAGTGATTGTATGCCCTAATCTACCAAGATTGAGTTCGACTAGTTCAGCATTCAGATCAATATCCTCAGCAAGTAAAATTTCAAATATTCTAAAGCTGTCCACATGTTTAAGTTTTTTAGAACTGAACGATTGTGTTACTGTATCAGAAGAAACACGTTTCAATGCTAGCGTAATGATAAAGTTACTACCTACCCCAAGCTCACTGTCAACCTCTATTTTTCCACCCATAAGGTGAACTAAGTTTTGGCTAATCACTGTTCCTAATCCAGTTCCTCCAAATCTTCGAACTGTACTAGAATCTGCTTGAGTAAATGGCTGGAAGATAACTGCAACTTGTTCTGGTGTCATCCCAATACCTGTATCACTTACTGCAATCACAAGCTCTTCACTGATACTATCTACTTCAACATGAATCTCAACATATCCTTGTTCAGTGAATTTCACCGCATTGCTTATAATGTTTACAAGAATTTGTTTTATACGCAATGGATCTCCAGCAAAACAATAATCCTCTTCACCATCAAAATCAAGTTTAAAATCTAAACCTTTAGATCGTGCGCCAAATTCCATCATCTCATATGTTTCAATAATCACAGATTTTAAGTCAAAAGGGATCTCTTCAAGTACCATTTTTTTAGAATCAATTTTACTAAAGTCAAGGATATCGTTGATGATACCAAGTAGCATATTTGCAGAGTTTTTAGATTTTAGAAGATATTTTTCAGACTCTTCATCTAGATTTTTAGAACCTAAAACAATCTCTAAAAACCCTAGAATTGCATTCATAGGAGTTCGAATCTCATGAGACATATTTGCCACAAACTGACTTTGAACTTCAGCTGCTTGTTCTGCGAGTGCTTTTGCACTTATGAGCTCTTCTGAAATCATCTTTTGCATAGTAACATCTTGAACAGAACCAAAAACCTTGATAGCTTTATATGAAACACTATACTCAATCTCTCCAAGCATGTGCAGATGCTTTTGACCATGATTTAATGTGTTTAATTTAATCTCTATGTCAAAAGACTTTTGTTTGCTATCTGGATTAAATAGATTGTCTTTAACAGATTGTCTATATTCCTCTTCAACAAGTCCTAAAAAGAAATCTTTTGTTAAGTGATCATTTTCAACGTTGATTCCAAACACTCGAAGTGTTTGATCTGAACATTCAATCTTTCCTGTACTAATATCTACTTCAAAACTTCCAAGCTGAGAAATCCTCTGCGTCTCCTCAATCATTTTTTTGTTCGTAATATCATCACGGATCGCTGTATATCCTATCTTCTTCCCTTCAAGGTCATAGATTGGACTGATTGAAGCATGTACCCAATAGTATCCACCATCTTTTTTTCTGTTTTTGATTTCACCTTGCCATGTTTGGTTGTTTTTTAGGGAATTCCACATCTCATCATAAAGGTGTGCTGGCATATCTGGATGACGTACAATACGGTGGTTTTTTCCCATCAACTCAGAGATACTAAATCCACTTATCTCACAAAAAGCTTTTGAAGCGTAGTTGATATTTCCTCTTATGTCCGTTGTAGACATAATAATGTGGTCATTTGCAAGACGCAAAAGTTCATGAAGCTGTTTCTCTTTTGTTTTAGCATCTGTAATATCTAAAATCGCACCTATAGATTTCAAAGGATTGTTGTTTGCATCATATTCATGAACAGCAGTAGCCTCAATAACTTTGATGTTCCCTTTTTCAGTTCGAATCTTGTAAACTCCATGATACTTCTCATGCTTTTCTAAAGATCTTTTAAACTTCTCTTCAAACAATTCTCGATCTTCGCCATGCACATAATCTAAAAAGGTCTCAAATTTTGTCATGTTTGTATCATTCTCTTGTTTTTCAATCTCAAAGATTCTATACACTTCATCAGACCAATACAAACTATTTGTTAAGACATCAAGCTCTATACTTCCCATATGAGATATATTTTGAGCTTCAGTTAAACGTCTGTAAGAATTAGTCAACTCATGTACCATTATGTTAAAAGACTTTGCCAAAAGTCCAATTTCATTATTTTGTGTTTCATCTGCTTTTTTAGAAAAATTTCCTTTTGCATATTCTCTAGCAATCACAATGAGTTCTAAAATAGGTTTAGCTAGGTTTCTAGCTAGGAAAAAAGCGATAATCACAATGATAGGCAACACAAACAACAACATAGAGAGTAGCTCTGAGCGAAAATTTTCAAGATGTCCAATCACTTCATCTTTATCAATTTTTACTACGATTCCCCAGTCAATATCTTCAAGATACGCTGTTGCAGCAAAAACTTCTTGAGATCTATAATCTAAAACATCATCATAAAACTGAGTGTTCCCTTGAAGTGCTCGTATCATTGGTGAAAATTTTTGTGTACCAAGCAAGCGTGTCTTGTTACTTGCTTCTTTGTCAAATCGTAGAGGTGCTAAAAACACTGCTCCATCATTATCTGATTTTGCAATTTGAGTTTCACCAGTTTTTCCAAAACCTGTATAATCTGATGTG
>Ga0181572_10000867_pt1 | contig 21983 bp, 17 predicted proteins | sample 101ome_26_FD_133004 | JGI IMG/M metagenome (GOLD analysis project Ga0181572, IMG submission 133004) | Coastal salt marsh microbial communities from the Groves Creek Marsh, Skidaway Island, Georgia - 101408AT metaG (megahit assembly) | ecosystem: Environmental > Aquatic > Marine > Intertidal... | reverse complement strand
TTGTTCCCATCGCCAAGGCTCTCAATCAAGTGGGCTGCCAGGGCTATGTTTCAGTCGAGGTCTTCCGATTTGAAGAAGGGCCTGAAGCCATTGCCGCACAAAGCCTTTCCTACCTCAAAAAGTCCTTTTCCTAGGGCATGAGTCATGTGTCGACTCCTGCTGGGAGTCTCTCTGAGGCGCGTGCCATCTGGCAGTTAGCCTTACCCATCATGGCCGGTTTGGTGGGGCAGACCCTCATTGGTATTGCCGATACGGTGATGGTGGGCTCGGAAGGTGTTGAGGCCCTCGCTGCTGCCTCTTTGGTGGTCAATCTATTCCATCTCCCTTTGGTTTTTGGGTTTGGGATGCTTTCATCCATTGCCGTATTGACCTCCCATGCTTTCGGGGCAGGGGACACTCAAAGGGTAGCGATCACTTGGAAGGCGGCACGCATGCTGACATGGATGACAGCCATACCGTTGGCGCTCCTCTTGATGGCCATGCGCTGGCTGCTTCCATGGATGGGTCAACCGCCATCGGTCATCGAAGCTGCAGGTCCTTACCTTTGGTGGGTAGCCCCGAGTCTGATCCCTCTCTTCCTGGGATTAACCCAAAAACAATTTTGTGAGTCACTTGACCGTCCGTGGATACCAACCTTCATTATGCTGGGTGGTGTTCTGCTCAACATCCTTCTCAATGCGCTCTTAATTAGGGGTCGCCTCGGCTTTCCTGCCATGGGGCTCAATGGCGCTGGGCTGGCCACTTTGATATCCAGGACGGTGGCGGCACTCTGCCTCGGGAGCTGGATAGCTCATTCGCCCTCCATGGCGCGATTCACTCAACAACGATCTGCAGGTGGAAAGATTGCACCCATCATACAAAAGTTACGTCAGCTTGGCACTCCCGTAGCCTGGCAGCACCTGCTTGAAATGGGTGTCTTCGCATTGGGTGCCTTCATGCTGGGCTGGATCCATGCTCAGGCGCTGGCCGCCCATCAAATTGCTTTCACTTGTGCGAGTACTACCTTCATGTTTTCTCTCAGTCTGGGCATGGCCACCTCGATTCGGGTGGGTCAGGCCATTGGGGCCGGGGAGCGTCATCGCCTTCGACGTATTGGTAGCGTCGCTATCGGGCATACTTTGCTGATCATGAGCGGATTTGCCGCGATCTTTCTGTTGAAGGGTCCTTGGCTTGTAGGTTGGTTTATCGAGGATCCCGAGGTCATCTCCCTGGCCATCACGCTGTTAATCGTGGCTGCTTGTTTTCAGGTATTCGATGGTCTTCAGGTGGTCATTATTTCCATCCTACGCGGGATGCAAGATGTCACCGTGCCGGCTGTCATTGCTATCCTGGCTTACTGGTTGGTTACCGCTCCCCTGGGCTATTGGTTGACTTTCTCCCTTGGACTAGGAGCATTGGGGATATGGATTGGGTTTGCCTCGGGATTGTGTGTGGCAGCTATTGGTTTGCTGCTTCGCTTCACATCCTTGTTGAAATTGGGTCCTAAGCTCGATTGATCTGCTGCCCAATGGGCGCTAATGTGCCTCATGTTTTGTCCTAAAACCTGCCTATGGTTTGGCATCCTGGCCTCGGCATTGTATGGTGGTTCCATGCAAACGAAGGCTGAATCTCCCTTCAACGTTGGGGATAGCTTTCCAGATCAATGGTTCCCAGATGCATCTGATGGCAGTCCCAGGCATCTGAATCAGTGGTTCGGAAAAAAGATCGTCCTCCATCTTTTTGCTAGTTGGTGAGCTGGCTGCCGCCAGCACGTGCCCGGGTGGCACGACGTCACCGAACCCTATCGTCAGTCTGGGCAGCTAGAAGTGGTCGGCCTGATTCAGGAACAACATCCAGACCGAGCTGCCTTGTTCATGCAATGGAAGGATATGGATTGGCCGCTCTGGGTGGATTCCCTGAACTTGCTTGAACTTCCTGCAGTGCCATACACCCTCCTCATCAATGAAAGTGGACGCATTCGTTATGTAGGCCCAAGTCAGGAAGAGTTTTTAAGCTTCATGGCCGAACCAGTTCCCCAAAAGGCCTCTCCTGACCTATTCGAAGGTTTGGAGCGGCCTGACCTGGGCTGGCTCCATCGGCAAGCCAAGTCGACTCAGCAATCATCGGCTTGGTTGGCCTATGCTCAAGCCCTCTACCTTTGGCATTGGGACACCAAGTCTGCCTCCTGCCTGGATGCTTTTGAGCAAGCCCTGGCGTCGGATCCAGGTAATGGGTGGATTCATTTCCGTAAGGGAGTGGCTCACCGTCGTCTCTTTGATCAACAGCTCCAGGCTGATCCCATCGAGTTAGAGCTTGCCATGAAGCATTGGCAAAAGGCTCTGAGTCTCGACCCAGATCAATACATCTGGAGGCGTCGTCTTCAGCAATATGGGCCAAGATTGGATAAACCCTACGCCTTCTATGATTGGGTCAAGGAAGCCAGGCATGCCCTGAAGGCACGAGGGGAAGTTCCCCTTTCCTTAATGATAGAACCTGTTGGCTCTGAGATTGCCAAACCGGTGGCAAGGGATGCTCTGGCAACCATACCTGCAGCGGGTGACTGGGCACCGCAGATGCAGGTCGAGCGCGACAAGGCACGATGGATCACCTGGCACCATGTGAGTGTTGCTTCGACCCAGTCCGATCGAGAGTCTTTTCGCATCCACATGAGTTGGGCACCTGTCAAGCAGGGTAGCATGGTCTGGAATAACGAAGCCGAGCCCCTGACACTTTATTTGGAAGCTTCGGATGGATGGCGGTTAAGCCAATCCACCATCCAGGTGCCAGGACCTGATTCGGCCCATGATCAGGAAAGGAGGTGGCTTGAGTTTGAGCTTTCAGGCCAGCGTGATGCTACCAAGCCCACCGTGTCGGGATATGCTCTTTATCATGTCTGCGATCCCGATTCTGGCCTGTGTCTGTTTCGTCGACAGGATTTTACCCTGAGTTTGTGAATAGAGTGGATCCCCCTACTTTTGATCAGGCCTCGCCATTTTGAATCCGCCGAGTCTGGCATGTATCAGTGACATGCTGGCATGATTGGTGAAAGGCTTCAAACCAGGGCTCCGGTTCGGTCTCAAAACGCCGCCTTTGTCCATGATAGTCAAAAGTGACTGATTGCGCATGCAAAGCCTGACATGGCAGTCGAAGGGTTTGTCTATCCGAATCGCTCAGAACTCCATTGACCAGGGCCAGATAGTAGCGCTCGTCCAGACCGTAAATCTTGTCTCCTACGATGGGGTGACCCACATGTTGAAGGTGGATCCTGATTTGATGCTTGCGCCCCGTCAGGGGGCTGACTTCCAGCAGGGCGAAGGGATCTCCATCGCGCTCAAATCGTTTGAGAACGCGAAAGGATGTGGTAGCAGGGTGGCCATTGGCGCAGACCCTGTCTTTGATCGCTACTTGGCTCTGGGTGTCCTTGCCCAGCGCAGCGTGGACTTTAAATTCATCATTTGTTGGCCAACCATGAACGATGGCACGATAGGTTTTTTCAACTGAGCGATGCTCCCATTGGCGGGTCAGCTCGCGGGCCGTTTCCCTGTCTTTGGCGATGAACACCAAGCCGCTGGTTTCCCGATCCAACCGGTTCACCATGTGAAGTGCTTCTGCTTCCCCTTTACAATGCAACCTTGCTCGACTGATCAGGCTTGAGTAAACATCGCCCTTGGTGGGATGACAGACCAGATCAGCTGGCTTGTGAACCACCAGCAACCCCTTGTCTTCGTGGATCACCTCAAAGAGCTCTGAGTGATTCATACCTTGAAGGCTTCGCCAGGTGGCATCGTTACGGGCTGGGTTGGTTTGATGAGGTTTTCGATTGGAGGGAGGGATAGGTCCAAGGCTGGCGATAGGCACGGCGCATCAAGGATTTGGCTTCACTGTCTCCGAGTATGGACTCTGTTTGTCCATCCCAATTGAGGCTTCGGCCAAGGCGATGACTGATCATGCCGAGCATCGGCAGCAGGCTTGATCGATGGGCTGGGGCAATATCCGCTACAGGGGGCCTGGCCTGATCGATCGCATCGATAAAATCCTGCCAGAGAAGTGTCAGGTTGTGCCCATCCTCAACGTGGTCGAAAGAAGGCTCCTGATGCACTGTCGATTCGGATGCCTTGCGAGGATAGAAAGTCCAGCCATCGCGCCAACCCATATGGAAGATACCCTCAGTACCGTAAAAATAGGCTCCAATGCGGTGGTTTTCCTGCGGGTTTCCAGCGTATTTACGATGCTCCCAGATGGCTGTGAAGCTCTCGAAACCGAAGGTCACCATCTGGGTGTCTGGCGCATCGGTGGTGGAGCCGCGGTCTGGATCTGAAACAGGGGGGCCTAGGATGGGTCTGCCACCGGTTGAAAAAACGGTTTTGGGATAAGGCTCTGGGCTCCACCAAAGCATTTGATCAATCCAATGAACGCCCCAGTCTCCTAGCGTCCCATTGGCGTAGTCGAGAAAGTTCCTCCATCCGCCAGGGGTCAAACGGCGGCAATAAGGCCTCCAGGGAGCGGGGCCGCACCATCGATCCCAGTCCATCCCCCGTGGCTCCTTTGTGTGCGGGGTGGGCTCCTCAGGGCCCGTGCCGCTGCTAGTGACAAACATCTTCACCAGGCCGATGCGTCCAAGTTTCCCCGACCGAAGGAATGCCATGCCCGAAACATGATGCGGGCCAATGCGGCGGTGCAAGCCCACCTGGACTGTTCTCCCTGTAGCTCGGGCAACCTGCAGCATGGCCTGACTTTCGCCGATGGTGTGGCTAGTTGGTTTTTCAACGAACACATGAGCCCCCAGCTCCATGGCCTTGATACAAGGTAACGCATGCCAGTGATCCGGTGTCGCGACAATGACGACTTCGGGCTTTTCCTTTTCCAGCATCTCCTCGTAGTCACGGTATAGCCTGGGGGAGGAACCTGTGAGTTGCTGCACCTCATCCAGAGAGGCTTCCAGTGGCCGTTGGTAGACATCGCACAATCCGACCACCTGAGAACGCCCAGCCGCGATAGCTTCCCTCAGGATATTCATACCCCACCACCCACATCCAATCAGGGCGGTGCGATATTGAGCCGATTTTTTGGCTCCAAGCAGATAAGGAGGCATGCCCAGCAGGAGGCTTGCATGGAGCCCATGATGTAGAAACTGGCGGCGGGTCTTCATCAGGCTGGTCCGCTTTTGAGCTGCCGGTTGTTTGGACGTGAAGGGGAGAGCTTGGATTCAGGGTCTAAGATCCACGCAAACCAGGTGACCTTGACTATTTCGGGCATAGAGCAAGCCATTGGCAAGCACTGGAACAATCCAGCACTTGCCATCGAGAATCTGGGCTCTGGAGATTGGTTCAAATGAGCTAGGAGAGGCAGGAGCCGTGATTAATTCTCCTTGAGCGCTGAGGATGATAAGATGATCACCCGCAGCACTCAGAGCCCCGTATTTAAAGCTATCAGCCTCCCAAGCCACTTTCCCGGTGGAGCGCTCGATGCATTTTAAGGCCGCTCGGGAACCTCCGTCGCCATCGAAACCATAAAGGTGGTCCTTAATCAGAACCGGTGCGTTCTGCTGAGCTCTTAGTTCGCGGTTTGTCCAAATCTCCGAAACTTCTCCGCCCTGTATCCGAAACAGGCCGTGGCCCTTACCGTAACCCGAGCCTATCCAGATCTCATCGCCTAGTATGATAGGGTCGGCTGCATTGACCCCATACCGGGTCGGCCACTTGATTTCCCAGCGCTGGGTGCCTGTTTCGACTTCGACTCCCGTAAAATGTGTCTCATTGCTCAGTGCAATAAGCTGAGTGTTGCCCATGACAAAGGGCAGAGGCGTGGAGTAGCCACCGGCTTCTTGATTGGAAAGCCAGAGAGTCTTGCCAGATGACTTATCGAGGGTCATACCAGCCCCTCCGATATTGAGGATGAGCTTATCGCCCAGAATCAGTGGTGAGCCATTAAAGCCCCAATCCGGGAGGGTCAGCCCTTCCTCTTTTTCCAGCTGACGCTGCCAGATGACTTTGCCTGTGCTTGCCTCGAGGCAGAACAGATCTCCCCACTTACTGATGCTGTAGACACGCCCTCCATCGATGGTGGGTGTCGAGCCTGGGCCACCTTCATAAAATTTGGCTCCCAGTTTGCTGGGATAACTGTGTTGCCATTTGACAGCTCCGGTGAGGCTGTCCAGGGCATAGAGGGTGTCTTGATCATCTTGATGACCCAGAGTCAAAGCGCACCCATCAGCCACACTGACCGATGAAAAGCCGATGCCGACCTGTGCCTCCCACAAGGTGATGGGGCCACTCTCAGGCCATTGCTTTTTCCACTCTGTTTCTCGCGAGATACCATCATGGTCTGGACCTCGGAACATGGGCCAGTCCAGGGCTAGGGTGGTCGAGTCGGAGAATAGGGTTAGGATGAGCAGCGATTGACAAACGGATGATAGCTTCATGGTATCAATGGAATCCTCAAATCACTTTTTGCCTTATTCGGGCACAGGTTACAAGGGGACAATCAACAAGGAGATTCACCTCAGTGGTTTGGGGCAGGGGCTTTCGAAAAAATGAAATGGGATTGATCTGACGCTTTCATTGACCAATGATGGGACCGTTCTCATCACGTCCTACCCAAATCGCCATCAGGTTTGACATCATGCATACTGCCTGGATTGCTCTTCTCTCTTTCACCCCGATACTCGTGGTGATGATCCTGCTTGTCGCTCTTAGGTGGCCAGCCAGTCGCGCCATGCCCTTTTCCTACCTGAGCGCTGTGGCTTTGGTGCTTGGGGTCTGGAAGGTGCCCCCACTGCAGGTCCTGGCGGCCAGTGTCAAGGGGCTGGTGGTTGCCGCCACCTTACTTTTCATCATTTTTGGAGCGATCTTGCTGCTCAATACACTTCAAGAAAGTGGCGCGATCCGAGTCATTAGAGAGGGTTTTACCGGGCTTTCTCCAGATCCACGTATTCAGGTCATCCTCATTGCTTGGTTATTTGGTTCCTTCATCGAGGGTTCCGCCGGATTTGGAACCCCGGCAGCTGTGGCCGTGCCACTACTGGTTGGGCTTGGGTTCCCTGCCATGGCCGCCGTGTTGTCAGGGATGATCATACAGTCTACCCCTGTCTCTTTTGGGGCCCTTGGGACGCCTATTCTGGTAGGCGTCCAAACGGGGCTTTCAGGGGATGAAACCGTTTTGAACTGGGCGCTTGGCAATGGATTCGAGGTTGACGGGGGGCTGGATATGCCCGCCCTTTTGAAGGAGATCGGCTGGCGAGTCGCTGCACTGCATGCCCTAATAGGGACCATGATACCCTTGTTTCTGGTATCGATGATGACGCGTCTTTTTGGTCCCGAACGCTCATTCAGAGCCGGCCTGGAGTGCTGGCGCTTCGCGCTGAGTGCTTCACTTGCGATGACCGTTCCTTACGTTTTGGTTGCTCGATTTCTAGGGCCCGCTTTCCCATCTTTGCTGGGCTCGCTTATTGGGCTTTGCATCATGATTCTATTCATACGCCGAGGCTGGGCAATGCCCCGAAGAGATCAAATCTGGAGCTTTGGACCCAGGCAGCAGTGGGATCCACAGTGGAGCGGGACAGCTGGGCTCGGTCAACAACCCATGGGGGAGCTGGCTCAGGCATCGGATTCTAGCATGCTGGAGAACCCACCGAGGCTGTCACTTTTCAGAGCCTGGTTACCTTATTTATGCGTGGCTGCCTTGCTTGTGTGCTCACGACTCAAGTCCCTGCCATTGGCTCAATGGTTGCGATCATTCAAGATTGAGTGGCCTCACATGTTGGGATCGGAACTGAATGTGATTGTCGAACCCCTCTACCTGCCCGGATCCATTTTTCTCTTGGTATCGATGATGACCTTCTGGCTTCACCGCATGACAGGTGGAGCCTGGCGGCGTGCTGCCAAGGCTTCGGCAATCACCACAGCTCGAGCCTCTGTGGCACTGGTTTTTACCGTCCCCATGGTTCAGGTTTTTCTTAATTCGCACGGGGGAGCAGCCGGATGGCCCAAGATGCCCACCGCACTAGCCGAAGGCGTGGCTGCCTCAGTTGGGATGGCGTGGCCTATGTTCGCTCCCTTGATAGGTGGCTTTGGGGCATTTGTCGCTGGTAGCAATACCGTCAGCAACATGACTTTCAGCCTGTTTCAATTTTGTGTGGGTTATCAAATTGGCGTGGATCCACTCTGGGTTGTGGCCTTGCAGGCAGTCGGTGGTGCGGCCGGAAATATTGTTTGCGTGCACAATGTGGTGGCGGCCTCGGCGGTAGTTGGCCTGCTAGGGAAGGAGGGGAAGATCATTCGATTGACTGCCCCGGTTTTTTTCTATTATGCCCTGCTTGCCGGTGCCCTAGGGTATGCGTTGGTCTGGATACCCCAGCGCGGCTTGTTCAACCTAGGCAGCGGCTTGTCATGCCTGATCGTGGGGGGACTGCTCTGCTGGATGAGGGCCCAATGGCGTCGGAGTTGATGCCGAAAGCAGGGAGGCAGATGGGTCAGACTCTCTGGGGGGGGCTTGTGTTGGGATAGCGCAGCCACAGCCGCCACCGCATGGGTTTCCCTTTTGGCTTTTACCAAATAGGACCCTCGCCAAGGAAAGCACGGCCAGAGCCACCACAATCAGCGTCACTAGGCTCTGGGTTTGAGTATCCATGGAGATCTTATGACTGTCCCAGCCAGCCGCCTATCTGGTAGACCAGCGTCGAGGCCAGGAGTGCGGTGAGCGTCATGTAGGCAAATTGAAACAAAGGCCACTTCCAGCCATTGGTTTCTCGCCTAACCACTGCCACGGTGCTCAGGCACTGCATGGCAAAAACGTAAAACACCATGAGACTCAGGCAAACTCGCGGGGTATAAACAGGGCTGCCGTCGCGACGCTTTTCTGAGCGAAGACGATCTCTCAGTGGCTTCAGGTCCTCAGAATCCTCTACTGAATAAATGATGGACATGGTGCTGACAAAAACCTCACGTGCTGCAAAGGAAGCAATCAGCCCAATGCCGATTTTCCAGTCAAACCCCATGGGCTCAATGGCAGGTTCCATCCATTTGCCGAGTTGTCCAGCTAGGCTATGCTCAATGGCCATGGCCGGTTCTTCTTGTTCACTCCGAGGATAGGTCAGCGCTGCCCAGAGTACGATAGAAATGGTCAGGATGACCGTGCCTGCGCGCCTGAGAAAAAGCCGGGTCCTTTCCCACATGTGCCAGAGCACCGCGGACCATGCTGGGGCTTTGTAGCTGGGGAGCTCAAGAATCATCGGAGCACCTTCACCCTTGATCAGACCACGATGAAATATCCACGCAAAAAGAAAAGCGCCCCCAATACCCAGGGCATACATCGCAAGCAAAAAGCCCACTCGGGTCAGTAGTGGGATCTCCTCGGTGGGCACCAGAGTTGCGATCATAAGCAGGTAAACCGGTAGCCGGGCTGAGCACCCGGCCAAAGGAGAGACCAGGATGGTGATAAGCCTGTCCTTGGGATGGTCAATGGTGCGAGTGGCCATGATACCCGGCACGGCACAGGCATGGGAGCTGAGCAGTGGCAGGAATGACTTGCCATTCAGGCCCACTCGGCTCATGACCCGATCCATCATGAAGGCGACGCGTGCCATGTAGCCCGTATCTTCCATCAGGCCAATAAAGAAAAATAAGATGAGGATTTGAGGCAGGAAAACCACCACGCCACCGACCCCCGCAATCACCCCATCACTGATGAGATCTCTCAAGTCTCCTGCAGGCATGCCCTGGGTTACCTGCATTGCCAAGGTGTCAAAAAAGGTCTCGATCCATCCCATGGGGCCATCGGCTATTTTGAAAATCAGGGTAAAGAGAACACTGAGGATAGCGACCAGTGCGACCCAGCCCCACACAGGATGGAGTAGGAATCCGTCGAGTCGATCACTGAGTGTTGGGCCTTGATCGGCTTGGCGCCGGACCACTTTTTCGACCACGCTATGGATGGTGTCATAACGTTTTGCAACCAGACGATCCTCCCAACCAGGGTGCGCCTCGGCCAGGGCTTTGCTTGCTGCTTCCAGGGACTTCCACTGACGATCATCTACCCCGCTGTGCATCGGGTCGCGATCGGATAGAATGTAAAGAGGTTCCAGTAGGTTTTGCTTCGGATGGAGCAAGCCGGTTTCACGCAGTTGATGCCATGCGCTCTCCAGCCCCTGAGCAATGGAGGTATCCAGTTTGATGCCACTCGAAGGCAAAGGGATATCCGTGCGAGCCATGGCATGCTTGAGTTCGATCAAGCCTTCGCGTTTGGCCGCACTCATGGGGATGATGGGCACACCACCCAGGCTTGAGGAGAGGGTCGCCTGATCGATGCTCATCTGCCGCTCGGCTACGATGTCCATCATGTTGAGTACCAGAATGCAGGGTATACCCAACTCCATTATCTGGGTTGCCAGGTAAAGGTGTCTCTCGAGATTGGTGGCATCCACCACGATCAGGATCCCTTCCGGTCTCGGCGTGTCCCTTCGACGGCCCAGAAGCACATCCCTGAGCACGGCTTCATCTGGAGATCTTGCGTGCAGGCTGTAGGCTCCGGGCAGGTCCAAGAGACTTATCTTCTGCCCATTGTTGAGAAAACATTCGCCCTGCTTTTTCTCCACCGTCACGCCTGGGTAGTTTCCTACTTTCTGCTTGAGCCCCGTGAGGGCATTGAAAAGGGTGGTCTTACCGCAGTTAGGATTGCCTACCAGAGCGAAGTTCGATGGGCCAAGGATACCCTCGGACAAGGAATCGTATGCAGACACCTCACTCATGGGGTTTTAGGCAGGGCGAACCTGAATTTGAATGGCTTCACGCTCCCTCAGTGAAATCAGACTACCTCGCACGGCAATTTCAATAGGATCGCCCAAGGGTGCTCGGCGGACAACGGTGATCGCCGTTCCGGGTAATATGCCAAGCTCTCTCAAACGCGTCATGGCGGCATCGCCAGAGGGGATACGATCGATCAACGCGGCGACTCCCTGCTCCAAATCGCTCAGGCGTTTGACATCGTCCATGGAAGCAATTCAGCTGGCAGAAGGGGTGACAAGGATGGCATCGGCTACCTGACGACTGAGACAGACTTTGGAACCACAGACCTGGCACAGCATCGCACCACTGTTGTTCAGGATCTGAATCTCGGTCAGTTCGCAGAAACCCATTTCCCGAAGGCGATTGCAAAAGGACTCTTGGCCCTCGATCCGCTGCACACGCACCTTCTGACCGCGGCTGACATGATTCAGCTTGATCCAGTTGGAGGCTTCGGGACGTTCTAGTGTGGTTTCCATTTTAGGAGCGACTGAGGGAAAGTTATTGAGATTGTGTCTCAGTTGCAATAAAAAATCTGCCCCGATTACAATTATTCCAGCAGCTAGGTCGAGCGGGACGCGCTGAGGAGGCTTTAGCTTGATTATCCTGCTTTTTTTTGTACTTTCGACCCATGTCCCATTTTTCCACTCCTGCCAGACAGCGTGGGTTCACGCTGATTGAACTGTTGGTTGTGATCGCCATCATCGCCATTTTGGCAGGCATGCTCCTGCCCGCACTTTCTAAGGCCAAGACCAAAGCCCAGGGTATCAAGTGCATGAGTAACAATAAACAACTTGTTCTGGGGTGGACCCTTTACTCTGTCGACTATGAGGATCGGTGTGCCAACAATTTTACCATTCCGGGCACTGAGCAGGCGATTACATCTGGGATTTTCAACAACTGGGTGAACAATATCATGACATGGGGAGCTGGCGGTTCGGTGGCTGATCGCAGCGTGACCAACCGTCTCTGGGTTAAGAATGGGGTGCTGGGCCAATATACCGATGGCGCGATCGGTATCTACAAGTGCCCAGCCGATCATTTTCTGAGTCAGGCCCAGAAGAAGGCCGGCTTTCAGGAACGCCTTAGGAGCAATTCGATGAACGCCCTCTTTGGTCGCTCAAACAATGACAAGAATGACAATACCGTGCGGGGTAGGAGTTGGGCTTTTGGTGGAGCCTACCGTCAATTCATCAAGACCACGGATGTGGTGCAGCCAAGCATGACCTACTTAACCCTTGATGAGCATCCTGATTCGATCAACGACGCGTTCTTCATTACCGATCCGAATGCCAGCAACTGGCAGGACCGGCCAGCCTCCTATCACAACGGAGCAGCAGGCTTTTCTTTTGCTGATGGGCACGCCGAAGTCCACAAGTGGTTAAGTGATTCTTCCATCTACCCGGTTCAATTTAATTATGGAGCCGCCAAGCCGTTTGATGCGGCTGGCAAGCGAGATATTGCCTGGTATGGTGAGCGCATTCAGCTCATCCCCTACCGCTGAAGCGCTGAGCTTGGGTCTCTGACTGCCACAACCGAGCAATCAGTCATCCAAGGCCGGATAGTCAACCTTGTGGTAACGGTCTGGGCTTAGGTTTTCCATGACCGTGGAAGCCCCGTCTGGCCAACGGACTATTGCCCGATCGATGTGGGCTTGAGCGCCCAGCCCAAAATGGATCACCGCTGGGTGCTGGCTTCGGAATGAATCCCCCGTGACCAGGCTTTCCACACGCGATTGATCGCCCGTATCGATCTGGATCTGCAGACCGATGGGGGAGGGCACTCCCGGCCCTTGGGCTGGTTCGAAGCCAATCCAATGGCCTTGCGGGGGGATGCGGTTGAGGTAAACGCGCAGTGTCTGAGAAGCGTTTGGCCAGGGCTCGAAATGCGTGAGCACCAGGTCGAGGCGCCCGTCTCGGTCAAAGTCAGCGCTCACCACGTTTCGACTATCCCGTTGTAAACCCACGCCAAGCAGTGGGCCTGCATCTTGTTCCACACCATCGGCCACACCAAGAAACAGTCGGTTGCTTTCATAGCCACCGTAAGACATGCCCTGGCCGCGTGTCCGTTCGAACTTCTGCTTGAAATAGAGGTAGGTGTCAGGCTGGTTTTTTGAATCAGCCAGGAAGGCGTCATGAAGCCAGTATTCAGCCTCATAGTCTTGAACGGTTTCGCGACTTTCTAGCCCATTGGCGATGTAAAGGTCCATCTCACCGTTCAAATCAAAATCGCCACTGGTACACCCCCATGCCCAACCGGCTGAAATCATGCCAACGCGTTCTTGACGCTGATCAAAGCCTCCCTTTTCACTTGATAGAAACAGGCGATTACCAAAGGTCATTTCGCTCCGTAGCTTGTGATCGCCCCCCATTCCCTCGCGATAAAGCCCAAGGTGATCCAGGCGAGAAACCGTCGGCGAACCCATACCAATCATCAATAGATCAAGACGCCCATCCTGATTGAAATCACTGAATGTATGGGCCATGCCAAATCCCAGTGTCGTTCCCAGCATGGAGTCAGTCGATTCCCTCCACTGGTTCTGCCCTAAATTTAGGTAGAGATCAGCCCCAGCAAAGTCGCTCACCACGACCAGATCCAGCCCTGGCTGATGATCCAGATCAACCAGGGAAGCACTGTAAACACGTCGATGCCGGCGTCTGTCCAGACCAGAGGATGCAGTGATGTCTGCAAAATGAAAGTCTCCCTGGTTTTCCAGCAAGAAGAAGGGGTAGCCATCGTTGGCATCATGAAATGGAGTCGGTAGGGATCCCCCCTCGTAGGGGATACGATACTGTCCCATGAACAGGTCCAGATCCCCGTCCGCATCCAAATCGCCGGCGCTGAGAACCATTGGGTAGTGAATGGATGCATCGCTTGGGCGGATCAGCACTTCGAACTGATCAAAGATCCCATCGGGTGTTCCAGCTGCCACGTAAAGGCCCTCATGTTTATGGTAGACCAGATCCAGGCCTCCGTTTCCATCCAGATCTGCCAGCAGGGCAGTTGAGAGGAGTCCGGGGCTGAAAGTACAGAGTGGTTGGGGAAGGAACTTGCCCATCTGGTAGCGGTAAACCAGATTCCGGTTAGCCAGGACGATCTCGGGAGTGCCATCGCGGTTCAAGTCAGCGACCAACAGGGGGTCAATGGCATCCGCATTGAGGGGAGGTTTGATGCTTTCAACCAGGATTTCTTCGAAGGGAGGTGGTTCTTGCCAGCGCATGGCCTCCAGAGGGCCGGCATCGATGTGATCGATGGGGAGAACCCCTTCTCGGGTTGGATTTGAAGCCCGCCAGGTGATCTCGATGGAGCCTGTTATGAGCAGGCGATCCGGCTTCGTGGTGTTGACCAAAGAAGCCCTGAGCTCGTAGTGGCTACGTTCTTTTTTCGAAGCCGAGCCTGGATCAAATCGCATGTGCCTCAACTCAATGCTGTCCATGATCCAGCCGCCATCTGCCCAATACTTTAGCCGTTCTCGCCACGCTGGGCTTTCCAGGGTGATTGCCCGCCCATCAGGTCTGTAGGTCAGGATGGGCAGGGAATGGCGTGATGGGATTGGCTGCCACGTTGGAAAGACTAGAGTGCAGTCAAGCCAGGAGCAGAGCTTCTGTATGGCTTGGTCGCTGCGCCTCAAGCGATCCCAGAGATCCTCAATATGATGACCGAGTTCTTGAGCTCGCTTTTCGGCTGCCCAGAGAGTCTGTCCAATCCTGGCCTCTTCCTGGTCGATTTCCAGAAGATGACGTTCAGATTCAGGATTGATCGTTTTTCTGATTGAAGGAGTCAAGTCTGACACCTCTTCAGGCTGCGGGCTCACAGGGTTGCACGCGGTCAGGATCCACGCCAGGCACGGCAGGGTGTATCGATAGGAAATCCGCTGGCCCTTCGAACACATGACACCACAAATCATGAAGGCTTTTGTGCCGGAAACAAGGCTCGTTTCCCATCGAGGCGCACCCTTCATGAGAAATTGAATGTCCCGGGATGCGCGGAGCTAGAGGAATGGAGGGGCTCGATGACCAGCTTGGATGGTTATTGCCTTGACCCGTTGGCAAGGATCATGGGTGATGGGTTAAGATGATATCGCATGCTTCATTCAGGGATCAGCATGCCAGGAAGGTAATCACGCTCATTGGGTTCACGGGCTGTTGGATCCTGTGTTGGGCTGCTTGCCTGACAGGGTGCCGAGGGCCTGACACCTTCAAGCCGACCGATCGTTCCCTTTCATGGGCCGACCATGATGATCTAGCTCTCTGGCAGACTGGTTGGACTTCTTTTGGACCTGACTTGGTCAGTGGGGGAATCCCTCCCGGGGATGAGGCCTTTGACCTACTGGCTGCGCAGGGTTTTAAGCTGGTGGTCAGTGTGGATGGGGCTCGTCCGAACTTACGAGCAGCACAGGAGGCAGGTTTGAGTTATGTGCATCTGCCGATGGGTTATCATGGGGTGGATGAGTCGGTTGCATTGGGGTTGCTCCGCCTCATGCGCACGGCTCATGCACCCGTATTCATCCATTGTCATCATGGGCGACACCGTGCGCCGGCGGCAGCAGCTATTGCCGCCCTTTCGGTCGGACAACTTGATCGACAGCAAGTCTTGGCATGCATGCAGCGGGCCGGAACTTCAAGGGCTTATGCGGGGCTTTGGCGTTCGGTTGAATCCTATCAAGTTCCCGAGGAGAATGTGCCCCTACCCGAACTGGTGTCGGTGGCACCGGGGCACCCCCTGCCCGATGCCATGGTTGCCATGGATCATGCCCTGGAACGCCTTGAGGCCCTCTGTCTCGAAAGGGAGGGGAAGAGTCTCGAGGAACTTAGCCCGCAGTTTCAGGAATGGCTCGTATTGTTGGATGAGGGATTCCAGGAAACTTTCCGCTACCCGCGTAAGAACCTGCCGCCACCGCTTCCTGCCTGGGATCAAATGCTCAAGGCTTCGCACACCCAATCAAAGCGCGTGGCCGCCCTGGTGAATCTGTCTGACTGGGAGGCAGTTGAGGCAGGGTTGAGGCATTTGCGCTCTACCTGCCGAGCTTGTCACCATCACTACCGTGACCGGTGATTGCACGGTATAACCAAAAGAATCCAACGATCTATTCTACCGAATTGGGCTCAAAATCGCTTTCATTGACCCATCCAGTGCGTGGTCGTTCACCGGACATGAATCGTTCGTAAAAGTGCACATTGCCTTGATTCACAAAAGGGATGGAATCAAAAAACGCACCCTGACCCAAGATCCTGGGATCTCCCTGTCGAATCAGGTCTTGTCGCAGAAGATCCGCTAGATGTTCCTGAGTAAGGGTGTGCTCTGAGTCTGTCGCTAAATTGATCACACAATCCTCGTCACGATCGATATGGTAAAGTTCCTTGCCAGGGCGTTTACCAAAAGCCAGTTCCCAGTACGTAGCGTCCATGCCCGCTCTGCGTGATTGCAGGATGTGGGTTTTCAGGGGGCTGCCATCGCAGTTGAGGTATCCGGTTTCAGGATTGCCTGCTGGCCAGCGTTCAGGGTGAAAATTCTGCAAATAAAGCCATTGCGATGTGAGGATACCCCTTATGGGATAGCCCCAGTCATTGGGCCTGCCGATGTCGTGGCGTTCCTTACCAACGATGACACGGTTGCGCTCTGGGTTGACTTGCCCTGAAGCCTGGGTGTTGAACAGGTCAAACAGGCTCATGCCGCTCACCGGTTGCATGATTGGCCCCAGTTGGCTGATGCCAGCAGCTTCCAAAAAGGTGGGAGCTAAATCGGTGAAATTCACGAAATCGAGGATCCGTCTGCCTGCTCCTTGGATGCCCTCGGGCCAGCGTATGGCCAAAGGCACATGATTGGAATGGAGGTAGGCCTGTCCCTTGACTCTGGGAAAGGGCATGCCGTGATCGGAGGTGGCGACCACCAGCGTCTGATCCAGCATTCCCCTTGCTTGCAACATGTCGAGTATGCGACCCAGGTGATGATCGTAGTGTTCTACCTCAATGGCATAGTCTAGCAGATCATGGCGCGTGGTCTCATTGTCAGGCCAATAGGCTGGGATGCGATCGATTTGATCCAACCGCTTACCGAGCCTGACCCCCGAGCCAAATTCATAGCCTCGATGGGGTTCGGTCGTGCCATACCAAAAGACCCATGGTTTTCCTGGCTCTAGTTCATCGAGGAAGGATTGAAAATTTCCGGCGTAGTCATTGTTGGATATCCCACGGGTTGGAGCCCTCTGTTTTTTGTTTTGATAAGCTTTTCCGGTGATGGCTCGTGGTCGGCCTAGCTCATCGAGGGCGCTACCCGGCCCCCAGCCTTTTCCGGTGAATCCACTCTGATAGCCCTCAGCAGCCAAACGCTCCATGAAGCCACCGAACTTGGGAGGGAAGGGGCAGACATGATTGGCCGCTTCCTCCAGCTGCCATGAATAGCGTCCGGTGAGGATCGTGGCTCGTGAAGGGGCGCATTTGGCATTGGGTGTGTAGGCGTTATCGAACAGGAGACCCTCTCGCGCAATCCGGTCGAAAGCTGGAGTTTGAACCCACTGGCAATGATAGGCCCCGGCATGGCCATAGGACCAATCATCGGCGATAGCCAGCAGGATGTTTGGAGGATTGTCTGCGACGCTAAGGCTGATCACCTTGCTTTGCAGCAAGGTGATGAGGGTGATGATCCACAATACGGCAGTCTGCTTCGGGGAAAGTGATTTCATAATAATAAGGGGCTCTTGGTGTGGGTTCATGCCAGCACCTCTTTGATCACTTGGCCGTGGACGTCGGTCAGGCGGCGATCCAGGCCATTGTGGTAGTAAGTCAATTTTTCGTGATCAAAGCCCAGCAAGTGTAATGCTGTGGCGTAAAAGTCCCAAACCGTGGTGGGGTTGGTGGCAGCACGACGACCGAATTCATCACTCGCCCCATGAGTCACACCACCGCGAATCCCTGCTCCTGCCATCCAGCACGTGAAGGCGTCGGGATTGTGATCCCTTCCTTGGGTGCCCTCCTGATGTGTCGGCATACGGCCAAACTCTGTGGTCCACAACACCAAAGTGTCTTCGAGCAGGCCCCGTTGTTTGAGGTCGGTCAGCAGGGCGGCAGCAGGTTGATCCAGGATGGGGCAATGGCGTTCATAATCCGACTTGAGCGTTTTGTGGGCATCCCAGTTCAGCAGGCCATCCACGCCGCTGGCTCGTGAGGCACAGTAGAGGTTGACATATCGTACGCCTCGCTCCAGAAGCCTTCTGGCCAGGATGCAATTACGGGCAAAGCCAGCTTTGAGTGGGTTCGCATCGTTGGCCCCGTAAAGATCGAGTATCGGGGTTGGCTCCTGCTTGAGATCGGTCACCTCAGGAGCAGATAGCTGCATGCGAGCAGCCAGTTCATAGGCTTCCATGCGTGCTTGAAGGGCCGTATCACCTGGGTGATTGGCAGCGTGACGTTGATTGATGTAGGCAATCAAGCTACGGGTGCTTGCCTCAGCCTCGCTACTGATTCCTTGTGGGGTTTGCAGGTTGCGAATGGGTTGCTGCGCGCTCATGACAATACCTTGGTGTCGAGCAGGCAGGAAACCCTGGCTCCAATTTGCCTTGCCATTGGGCGGCTCACCCCGGATGTCGGGAATACACACATAGGCAGGTAGGTTTTCATTGGCAGAGCCCAAGGCATAGCTCATCCAGGCTCCGGCGCTGGGAAATCCCTCCGTGGGATGGCCCGTGTTCATGAATACACAGCCGGGACCATGAGTGTTGGTCCGTGAATGCATGCCATGGAAGAAAGCGATTTCATCGGCATGTGCTCCAAGGTGAGGCAGCATGGAGGTGATTGCCTTGCCGCTCTGTCCCTGTCGAACAAAGGGCCAGGGACTGCGCATCAGGGGGCCGTTACGCCCCTGAAAGGATAAAAAATCGGCTTCCCCCGGTAAGGCGCTCCCATGATAGCGATCCAGGGCTGGCTTGTGTTCCCAAAGATCAACGTGTGAGGCAGCACCGGGGCAGAACACCTGTAACACTCGTTTGGCGCGTGGTGAGTGATGGGTTCTGCCGATCCCAGGCTGCCAGGATGGCAGCCCTTCTGCTTGAAGGTCCTGCCCCAACAGTGAAAGCATGCCCAGACCAGCGGTCGCTCGATACATGTCGTCCAGGAAAGCACGACGATCGATGAGGGCTTTCCAAGCGAGTGAGTCCGGTGTGGTCGCAGGGCGTTCCATATTCAGTCCAGGTGGATAAACGCGTTGGCATTGAAAAGGGCACGGCAGACAAGCTGGCCGCCCATTGCCTGTTTGAATGAGGCAACTTTTTTGATTTCCTCGGTATCAGGCAAGCGCCCTTGTGTCATCAGGAAGGCTCGTTGAATCCAGTGGGTGAGGTTCGAGCCGGCCTCCCGATCCAGCCGCTGAGCCATGGCTGATGCCATGTCCATGGTGAAGGTATGATTCATCAGGGTCAGGGCTTGAAGGGGTGTGGTGGTCGTGGCTCGCCGAGGGCTGGCGAAAGCTGGATCGGGGCAATCAAACTCGCTCATCAGGTCGACAACCGAGGCCCTTGCCTGGTGATGGTAAACGGCCCGCCGCCAAGTGGATGGGCCGTGCTGATCCAGCGGCACGTAGGTGGCAACGTTGTCCTGAAGGTAGCGATACAAACGAAAACCCTGACCTCCCATGCGCTGATCAAGAAGCCCAGCCGAGCTCAGCATGGTGTCACGGATTTCTTCGGCCGAGAGTCTTCTGGGTGAGAAGCGCCACAACAGGGTGTTCTCACTGTCGATCCCTGCAGGTTCATCTCGAAAGCCTGATTGCTGTTGGTAGGCCTGTGAGAGCAAAATCATTTTGTGAAAGGGTTTCAGCCGCCAACCATAGGCCATGAGTCTTTGGGCTAGCCAATCCAATAGCTCCGGATGGGTAGGGGGCTCTCCCATGGCTCCGAAATCACTGGGCGTTGCCACCAGACCTCTCCCAAAATGATGCTGCCACACTCGGTTGGCCCAGACCCGAGCGGTCAGGGGATTCTCCGGGTGGGTGAGCCAGCTGGCTAATGCCAAACGACGTTGGGCCTCCGGGGCCTGATGATCCAGGGCATAGGGTGGAAGAATCCTGTCCAACGCTGATAGGCTGGCAGGTTGGGTTGGCTGGGCCTTGCGCTGAGGATCCCCCCCAAGGAAGAGGTGAGTGGTTTCCTCGATGGCATCAAATCGACCGACCCACCATTGAGGCAAGGCGGGTATGGAGGCGATCTGTTCATTGACTCTGGCGATGGCCTGATTGATTCGCGCGATGGAGGCGGTTTCTTCCACAGAGGCTTCTGCCATGAGCCAACGATGATCGCGATGGGCTTGGTGCATAGGAAGGCGATCACGGGAATGGGCAAGCTCCTGCCATTGCACGCCATCCAGGGAAAACTCCAGCCGGTATTCACACACAAAATTGGCAACCGAGTGATCGCCCGCATCACCCACGCGATCACTCGAGAAGAAGATACGATGGATCAAGGTGGGTTCTTTGAGGGTCAGGGTCAATGTGGGGCCTTGGGCGATCCACCGGGCTCCGAATCGACCATCAATGGTCAGGTTGGCGCTGTAAGCTTCGGCAAAATCTTCAGCCACTCGACTTTCTCCTGATGCGAGAGATCCCTCGGAGAGCAAGGCTACATTGCGACTTGGGGCATCGCTGTTCCAGACCTCGAATTCGTCAATCCCATAGCCGCGATTGCGTTCGGGGTGACTTTCGGTCCCTTCCACCACTAATCGGACATATCTGGCCAGGGTGGGGGTGAAGGTTTCCTCGATGCCCGTACGACGGATCGGAGGCCGCATCCAGCCTGCGGCAATGACCTCACTGCGTTGCTCTGCCCTGGCCAGGATCGATGCCTTGAGCTCCTTGAGTTCTGACTGCAGACTTTCTTTAGAAGCCCGCAATGGTTCGATTTTCTCTTGGTAAGCCGCTCTTTGATCGCTTGAGGCGATTTCCCTGGAACCGTGTCTGACACCTCGGAAAGTAGCATACCAGCGGTAGTAGTCCTCCTGGGTGATGGGGTCAAACTTATGATCATGGCATCGGCTGCAGCCCACAGTCAGCCCCAAAAAAGCCTCTGAGGTAGCACGTATGATTTCATCAATGGTGTTGGCCCTGATCTGGGCCGCCTGAGCGGGATCCTGATTCCCCACATCGTCGTAGGGTCCGCATACCAGAAAGGTTGTCCCAACCGACACCTCGGGATCATCAGGTGCCAGTTGGTCTCCAGCCAAGTGTTCGGTAATCAAACGATCCAGGGGCTTGTCGGCGTTAAAGGAATCGATCACATAGTCCCTAAATGGCCAGGCGTTGAGAATAATTTCGTTGCGTTCGTAACCGCGGCTTTCTCCAAATCGAATCACATCCAGCCAATGCCGTCCCCATCGCTCACCATAGGCTGGCGAATTCAGGAGTTCATCAATGAGTTTTTCCCAAGCTCGGGGATCGGGGTCTTGTTCAAAACGGGCCAGGGCTTCTGGCGAGGGCGGCAAGCCCGTCAGATCATAATGGACACGGCGGGCCAGCACCGAACGGTTGGCTGGAGGGGACATGCTTAGGCCTTTTTCGGCAAGGCTCTGCATGAGGAACCGATCGATTGGGTGAAGGGAGGTGGCTTCAGGCGGTTGTGTTGATGAAGGTGGTTCGGCTTGAGAGAGTGGTTCAAATGCCCAAGCAGTCCCTTTGGCTAGCTTTGCTGGACGCAGCAGCAAGCCCTCGGGCCATGAAGCACCTGCGTTGACCCAAGTGAGGATGATCTGTTGATCTTTTCGCGAAAGCGGCGGGGCTTTCTTGGGCATTTCGGGGGGGGTCATGCCTATGGGTTGAATGACTTCCAGTAATCGGCTGGGCGATTCGAGGATGCCGCTTGCCTGGACAGACTCGAAAGATGCCAGCGACAAATCCCCTTTCTCATTGCCAGGGTAGTGGCACTTCAAGCAGTGGGCTTCAAGGATGGGGGCAACCTGGGCGACGAAGAAGCTTGTCTCAGAGATTTCCGATTCCGTGTCGGCTTGCAGGGGTAGGAACCACACCATGAGTCCGAACCAGGTCAAGGATACCCAGCTGCAAAAGCTGGTGTTCATGGAAGACACGGCGCGCATGGGATAAGGTTGGGTTTAACTTACTTGAGGCCCGCACTCAAGGTTGAAGCTTTTTGGCTTTGCCCAGGCAAGCATCGAGATCCACTTACTTTATTGGCCAGAGTGCATGGTCCTGGTGAGCCGCGTCCATGTGATGCCGAAGGTTCGCAAC
>Ga0181572_10000859_pt1 | contig 22101 bp, 6 predicted proteins | sample 101ome_26_FD_133004 | JGI IMG/M metagenome (GOLD analysis project Ga0181572, IMG submission 133004) | Coastal salt marsh microbial communities from the Groves Creek Marsh, Skidaway Island, Georgia - 101408AT metaG (megahit assembly) | ecosystem: Environmental > Aquatic > Marine > Intertidal zone... | reverse complement strand
TTGATACCCACCTTAATACGAGCTCAGCGCAAACAAATCAAGTATTGCAATGGAGTGGCTCAGATTATCAATGGACAGCATTATCGAGTGGTGGTAATTACGGAGACGGGGATGTAGATACTCATCTTAATACATCAAGCGCATCGAATGATCAGGTTCTATCGTGGACCGGTACAGATTATGCCTGGGTTAATAATAGCGGTGGTGGTGGCGGTGCTGCAACGAGAGCTACACAAGTTAGAACAGCTTCTTCACTTGCAGATAACGCTCAGGCTAATATCGACTTTAATGCTTTGGGAGAATCTTATGCTTTGCTTAAAGTTCAAACAAACAACGCGGCCTGGATAAGAATTTATACCGATGACGCAGCAAGAACTGCAGACCAGAATAGAGCACAAGGTGATGACCCCTCTGATGGTGATGGTGTAGTTGCTGAAATGATTTCTTCTGGATCAACAGTATTTAAAATTGCCCCTGGCGTAATTGGTTGGACAGATGGCCAGACAACTGTTCCAGTAAGAGTAAAAAATCTCAGCGGCGGAACTACTAGTATCGATGTTACTATTACCGCATTAGTATTAGAGTCGTAAAATGGATAAATCACCCTACAGAGTTGAACTTGTACCAGGCACAGACGAAGCGGCGTTCCTCGAAACGGGCGACGCGGCTAATCTGGATCTTAATACTAACCTCAATAACTTCGACAATTGGGTTATACTCAACCTTACAGAAGAAGAGGCAACGACGTTACAAGAAAGCACTAACGTTGTTTCTGTAGAAAAATCAGAGGATCCAATACCCTTTTCGTACAATGTTACTGAATTTCAAAAATACGCCAGTTTTAGAGCAAGTATTAACCTCGACGGTGGTGCATACGTTAATTCTTCCTCGGCTATAACTGATAATGCCTCGCATGGCTCCACTCATAGTCCATTAAGTCATGTGTATATTACAGGCGCACAGCCAGATCAACGACTGCAAGCCTCGGGAGGTGCAGACCCTAGTTATCCTATCGGCCACTTTAATTGGGATGGAGAAGCCGTAGATTTTAACACAACACATAGGCACAAATTAATTGGTCGATACGTTGATGTTGTGTGTCTCGAATCTAATAGCGATGTTCAAACAAGTTATAATACTGATTTTGAAAATCACGAAAATTGGACGGTGTTTGATCCTCAGACGTATAATTTGACTTTTACTGCGAATGGAACGTCTGCGTATATTGTGAATGGTACGCATAGAGGTGGTACTCTTACTAATGCATCTAATCCGACTATACAGCTGAATTACGGTGATAAGCTTATTATAACAAATAACGCCGGTTCTTTTCACCCAATAAAGGTTACAACACAAGCTCCATACGGTATTCCTGGTAGCGGCAATCCTCCTTACCGAGAAGGTGTGGCTGGTAACGGAACAGCGAGTACAATCACTCTCTATGCAGATTGGTTTGAAGAGGGAGGTTTGAATAGCGCTACATACACTTGTGTCAATCATCCAGCAATGACTGGTACTATACAATTTGTCAAGCCGAGTGGTAGTCGCCTAGTAAAAATGAATTGGTCAAATTACGACAGTAGTATGAATACGCCAGAAAATAATCAGCTGAGCAACAGTGAATTATTTGGATATCATTCAGCTGGCGTTGCGTCAAGTTCTGCAGGTTTATTTACTGGATACGCTAGAGGATCAGAAGTTAGAATAGCTTATTTTGGTAGTGGCGTAACACCAGAAGGTATGATTAACGCAGTGTTGAACTGGCATAATTCAAAGCCAGTCAATCCAGAAACAGGCAAAAGAAATGCAACAGTGACAATGGCTGCATGGGGATACGCATGGTATTACTTTGATAGATTAGTTCCAGTTGATAATGTTACGCAAATAGGTCGTTACACGAGTGACGGAACACTTGTCACTACTAATCGTCCCGGCGGTGGATGGGGTAATGACCTTTCTGCTTTCAGTGAGGCTGGCTTTAATCTTCGAACAGCTCAAGATCAGAATGATAATCAGGTTAAGTGGTTTGTTATGACACGAGATACAAATTCACGCTTTACTGCACTTGATAACATAATTAACACGTTTACTAATTATGATGGCTTTTACTGGTTCCGTAGTGCCGGGAATTCAGCGATTAATTTTGGTCACCAAGATTTACCAGAATGGGACAACTATATTGTTCAAGAAGCTGGAAGTCGTTATACACAAGTTAATTGGTCAGGAAGCAGTTCATCTCTCGGTGGTGGTCCATCGTTAAGTAGTCCTTTAACTCATTATCCTCTTCGAACTTATGACCAAGGTCAAACAAATGGAATTACGATTGGAGCTGCACAACCTAGTACGAAATATCCATATCCAGATTCTTATAGTTGTAGAGGTCCGGGAATTGATTTATGGGCTCCAGGCGCAATGTATTATGCAGGCGCGCCGGATTTTAATGGATACTTCGGCGGTGGTTATATGAACAATGGTTCTGGAGAATACTATTCATACTTCTCAGGCACGAGTAATGCAGCACCAGTAGCTTGCGGTGTAGGTGCTTGCTTTGTCGAAGATTTCTTTATTCGAACAGGCACTTATCCAACGATAGCGCAATTAAAAACAAGAATGAGAAATTACGCGCGACCAAGAATGAAAGACGATCCCGGCTATGATTGGAGTAATGCGCCTACGGCAAGCTTAGGCTTTGTATCAAACCACGTAATTAAAGGTGGCTATACAAGTCCGGACGGTTTTTATTCAGCAAAGACATCGACCAATGAAACCGGTATCTTTAGTCATCCGGCCGGAACAACGGGCAATGATGATTACGTAACTCTTCAATTACAAGGATCGACTAACTTACATATAGGATTACCTTGGGCAATCGACAGAGGTAATAATGGTAAATATATTACGACTGTTCGTGGACCGGTTGGAAAGCCCAAAGAAGCAGACACCGGAGTGCTATATCCAAGATATCGAAAAAAGCTTACGGGCTAATTTAATAAATAATTAATATCGTTTTAGGTTGAGATAAACATGCCAGAAATTTTAACCACAGAATTTAAAGCAGACGCAACACGCCGGTTTGCAAACGACGTCGAGAATAACGACTATTACATTTTTGCGTCTTCAATTAATGAAATTATACCTGCCGACACTGAGGTCTCTAAAACAGAATTTTTAGAAAAAGTAATTTTTGGTAAAAAGATTAAAACACGAGACACACATTTCATGATCAAGTACTATCCTTGGCAAAGAGATGATGTGTTTGTACAGTATGACGACTCAGAAGAATTAGAAGGCCAAAGGTTCTATTGCGTTGTTGGACCAAACGACAATGACACTGGAGATTACCGAGTCTATAAGTGTCTGTTTAATAACTATGGTGCTGGAGTAACAAGTCCTCCCGCATTTAACGAGTCATCTGTCGATCAAATTTATAGAACAGCAGATGGCTATATTTGGAAGTACATGTATGTTATCAGTGAATTAGAATTTGATGCATATAACTCACAGGGTTTTGTTCCTATCGTAGGTGACTTTGATACTAATCCTTCTGCCAATACTGGTGGAGGAATATCTGATATTATTGTTCAGAACAACGAAGATAATTTTGGTTACATAGAAGAAACTGGTCGAGTAACAGATACAGATATCGTTAATAGTGTCGTCGAAGTTTTCCCAGATGGTACGTTTAATCCTATCGAAGATTATTACGTAGGACAATCAATTTATTTTACGAATCCAGATAGCTCAACGTTCCTCTATCAAATTACAGCATATAATTATGATGATCAAACGGGTCTAGCTGACATACGATTGAATATTGATCCTGTTACACAGGGAGGCGGATCGTCAGTAGTAAAACAAAACGCATCGTTTAGTATTTTCCCTACAATCAAAATCGAAGGCGATGGCTCTGGTGCAGTTGCAATTCCTACTGTAGTCGATGGAAGAATTTCTACAATTATTGTATTAAATCCCGGTGATGGATATAATAATGTCACTGCTCAGGTTGTCGATCCAGCTTATGATTTTGATCCAAGCAGCCAAGAAACAACAGACGTAAGAGCTTCGATACGAGCAGTTCTTACGCCTGATAGTGATCATGGCTATAATTTAATTAACGAATTTAGATGTAGACATTATAGTCTTTACGCTTATATTACTACCGATGACAACAATGTAATTCCAAATGAAAACACTTATGCTTCTGTTGGCATTGTTAAAAATCCAGAGTTTAGTACACTGACCCCACCAGAAGTTTTTGATAATCGTATAGAAATTACTACAGCAAACGCCGATCGTGTGACTGCTAATACAACGGTCGTGCAAATTAGTTCAGAAACACAAGACGTTACTTTCTCAGGCCGAGTGCACGAGATTGATGAAACAAATGATAAAATTTATTTAGCTCATTATATGGGCCCTTATCAAAATAACGCTAATACTGGAAACGGTGATACTTCACTCGACTTAACTCGATCATTGAGAAACGAGACGGGCCAGATAATTGAAATAAATACACCGGCAGCAGATAATGTTGTTGTCTCGCCATATATTCAAAGATCTGGCAAAGTTTATTTTATGGAAAATTTCTTCCCATTGAATAGAACGTCAGAAAATGTCGAGAATGGTTTAGTGGAAAATACTGTAGCAAAAGAAGAGTTTAAAATCGTTCTCGAATTTTAAGGAAGCGGATTAAAAATGCCAATTAATACAAATCTCAATACAGCACCATACTTTGATGATTTTGATTTAGAAAATCAATATTACCGAGTGCTGTTTAAGCCGGGTTACGCCGTTCAAGCAAGAGAGCTGACTCAAATGCAGACTATGCTGCAGAGTCAGATTGAGCAGTTTGGTGATAACATCTTTAAAGAAGGTTCGATTGTAAAAGGCTGTAACTTTACTCAGCTTGACGACTTAGAATACGTAAGAATTCAAGATCTTTGGACTCCGGCACTAGAAACGGCAGAAACAGCATTTGACCCAACAGCTTATATACCGAAAAGACAAGAAGAAGTAGTACAAGGTGTATTAACAGAAATCGATTACGTTTATCAAATTACTGGATCTGTATCAGGTCTCACTGCAAACATTATTACCGCAGACCGAGGTGTGGAAGTACGTGCACCTGATCTTAATACTTTTTATATTAGCTATTTGAATCAGTCTGGTACAAATCGTGTATTCCAGGCAGGTGAAGAATTAACCATTAATGAGTATCGTTTTAAAGTAAGTACTCAAGAGCCTCTTGGTCAAAACCCAAGTGTAGTAGGTACAGTAAGAACAACAAACGTTACTACGACTTCGGGTAAATCTTTTGGTATTCAAGCAGCGCCTGGTATTATTTTCCAAAAGGGTCATTTCCTTTTTGCAGACGACCAGGTTCTCGTTGTATCAAAGTATGATAATAATCCAACTAATGTAGCCGTAGGTTTTAGAGTAGAAGAAACATACGTTGATGCGCTATCAGATAATAGTCTATACGATAATGCAAACGGGTCGAATAACGAAAACGCCCCCGGTGCAGATAGACTCAAGCTTATACCAACGCTTGTTGTGCAAGCTACAAGTGCTGCACGAGAAGATGCAGACTTCTTTACTCTTGTTCAATATCAAAACGGAAACGCCGTTACAGTTCGAGACGTATCTCAGTACAATGTACTTGGAGAAGAGCTTGCTCGAAGAACATACGAAGAGTCAGGTAACTACATTCTCAACGATTTTAAGATTTCAACGACAGACAAAACGTTTCCAGAAGGTTCTTCGAATACGTCGGTTCATGCCGTGGTTGGTCAAGGTGTAGCTTACGTTAAAGGATTTAGAGTAGAGAACTCAGCAGAAAGATCCTTTGTCATTGATCAGATTCAAGAAACAGAAACATTAACCAATCAAAACATTTCTTTTAATTATGGTAATTCATTACCTATTCAAAGAGCCGCTAATGGTCAATGGTTGACTGCTTTCGCGCCTACACTCAATTATACACCAGAAACTTTACGAGATGCTGACGGTCCAACGAGTAATGGTGGTTCTGAAGTTGGTTCAGGTATGTTATTTAACCTTACACCAACAAAAGCTTTCTTCTCAAGCATTGAAGTACTTTCTGGTGCGGGTTCGAATGAGATTCACGAGCTCGCTCCAAACATGACAGCTAATGAAGCGATCGCCTTTGAAGGAAATCACGATATGTCGCACAATGGTTATGGTGCGCCTCAGAAAGGATCGTTCTTCCAGAAATCTGCGCAAGGTGCACTTGTATTTCCAACCGGTCAAAGAAGCTTATTCTCTGCAGAAAATCTTGCAATCCCAGTAAGGGTTCGCGAGAATGTTACGGGTATTACTAATAATACATTTACGATTAATGCAAATCCTGGTGAAGATTACAACGTTCAAAACGATGATATTGTTGTCGTCGACTCAACTAATACACACATTCGTGTTGCGAGCTATTCAACGGGCGCGAATGGAAGCACACTAACAATTAACCTCGAGCCGGCTGACGGATCGGCTGCTAACGCTACGGTATATTATAATAAAAGAGAAGTAGGAACAACCTCTGATGGTGCGCTTGCTTACGATAAAACAGTCAAAACTCTTTTTGTTCAGATCACTTACACTGACAACGTGGTTGATTATACTCTTGGCGTGCCAGATGCTTTTGAACTTGTTGCAATTACTAACCCAGCTGAGTTGGTAAATGGAAATCCAAAAGATTACACTAAGAGCTTTAGATTAAATTACAACCAAAAAGATACTTTCTACGATCATTCTTATGTAGAATATATCCCCGGTCGTGATATCGTATCGAATGGAACAACACTCCTCGTTGAGTTCAAGTGTTTCCAAGTTGAATTGCCTCAAACTGGGCAATACTTCTTTACGGTTAATAGCTATCCTAATGATCTCGATCCTTACGATATTCCCGTTTATAGATCGGCGTCTGGAATCAATTACAATTTGAGAGATTGCTTTGACTTTAGGCCACACATTGATAACGATATTGGTGTAAGTTATAGTAACACTACTTCGGGTAATCCTGGCGTTCCACTTTTAAATCTTAAGTCTAGGCTTCTTTCGTTTACGAATAAACCTATACCATTGATTCCTGCTCACAACGCCACTGCATCAGCTACGCTGACTTATTATTTGCAGCGTATTGATTCTGTCGTTGTAGACTCTTATGGTGTAATTTCCCTTGTAAAAGGTAAAGAAGAGAAAAACGCAGCACCACCATCGCTGAGTCCAGATCAGCTTGAAATTGGTGAAGTTCTTATCCCAGGTTTCCCTGCACTCTCGCAAAGACAAGCTTCGAGAACAGGTAGAAAAGCTTACGCTGTACACACTCGATCGAAAGGTGTAAAAGTTTACACGATGAAAGATATGCACGCAATGAGTGCGCAAATCGATAGAATGGCGTACTACATATCTTTGAATCAACTCGAGCAAGATACTCAAAACATGTTCATTCCAGATCAGGATGGACTTGACAGATTTAAGAACGGATTTATTGTAGATCCTTTTAATGATTTATCTGTTGCAGACGTAAGAGATCCGGAGTTTAAAGCAGCCGTACCATTTAATCAAAAGATATTGACTCCTGCTGTTAAAACAATTCCGCTCGATTTGAAATATAAGTCAGCATCTGGCGCAAGCATTTTCCCGGCGGTCAATAAAGCAAAAGTTGCAACACTTGGCCGGGATAGTAATGTTGATGTAATTTCTCAAGATTACGCAACAGGATTCCGTAATTGTGTAAGTAACGCTTATAGCTATCGTGGTATTGGTGAATTATCTCCACCCTATGATGCTGCTTATGATACGACAGTTACTCCCGCAGAAATTAATATCGACATGACGTCTGCATTCCAAGACTTTGTAGAAAATCTACAAGAGTTTATTCCATTGACTGACGTTACAACAGAAAGAGTTGTAGAAGCAGAGAATAATTGGTTCGGTAACGCAGATGGATGGGCACCACCTAATATGTTCCCATTCCTTGGCGATGGATTCATGGATCGATTTAGAGGTGGCAATACACTTACAACTCGAATCGAAACAACGACAAGAAGTCTTGAGCTCAATACTTCAAACATGCAGCAGAACTTCCAAGTTGGTGAGTTCGTACGTAACTTTAACTTCGAGCCATTTATGGCAGGAAGAGATATTGGCATTTATATGACGGGCCTCCGTCCTAATGCACGACATTATTTCTTCTTCGACGGCGAAGACGTCAATGCTCATATTATTCCGGGCACAAACGTTAACTCTGCAGATGATGTACAAAGAGCCGGACAAAAAGGTGATGCAGTTTCTTCTGACTCTAATGGTGTTCTTCGAGCAGTCTTTGCACTTCCATCAGAAACATTCTTTGTAGGTGACAGAGTATTAGAAATTTCAGACATTGACACTTATAGTCAAATTGAATCTGCTGGAATCTCGCGTGGGCATATTACATATAGGGCTTACAACTTCTCAGTTGAAAAGAGTGCCCTTGGCGTAACAACTCGAGCACCAAGTTTCGACATTAATAGTTCTTCTTCGTTTAGAACAGTCGTAAGAAGAATTCCCGCTGCTGACCCACTTGCTCAAACATTCTTCATTAAGAAAGGTATGGGCCAAGGCAGCAACAGCGTTTATATTTCAGAAGTCGATTTGTTCTTCAAGAGAAAGTCAGATACAAATGGTGTAACGGTTGAATTGAGAGAAGTAATTAACGGTTATCCTTCCGGCCAGGTTATTCCATTCGGTAGAGTGCATAAGCTTGCTACTGATGTTAATGTATCAGATGACGCAAGTTTAGCGACGACGTTTACTTTCGAAGCTCCGGTAAGACTCGATGTAGAAGCTGAATACGCAGTTTCAATCAAACCAGATGCTCAAGATCCCAACTATCTTGCATATATTTCTCAGATAGGTGGAACAGATTTGACACCAGGACCTACACAAGGTGCCGCCGTTGTACAAGACTGGGGTGATGGTGTACTATTTAGCTCAACAAATAATAGTGCATGGCGATCATATCAGGATGAAGATCTGAAGTTTGTCTTACGTAGACACAACTTTGCTACTTCTTCCGGAACAGTTACACTCACTAATAATGATCACGAATTCTTTATTGTAGATAGCTGGAATGGAAGATTCCTGCCCGGTGAGCAAATTTATCAAGAAAAAGCATCTACTGACACCGTTGGTATTCCGGTCGGTAGTGCTACAGTAACTGGTACAGCACTCGATACAAAATACTTCGACGGAGATTTTGTATTGATTGAAGACTCCAACGGAAATAAAGATATTTTTGAAGTAGTGGCTGTACAGTCTGCTACTCAAATGTTGCTGAACAAAGAGAATGCTCTTCCTGGCGCAGGTGATTCATGTACGCCGGTTGTAAAAGGTAATCTTTGCTGGTATGACATTAACGATCCTACTCAAATGTATTTAGAAGATAGCTCTGCAAACTCGAATAGAGTATTTGTTGCAGGTACAATTTATGGTCTAGACAGTGAAAAATCTGCCACTGTAACAGCCCTGCAAAATATTAATTTGAGTTACTTCCAGCCAATGATTATGAAAGCGACAGATTCAACATCGACACTTGATGTGGATGGAACATTTGTACCACCTGCTAACTTGAGCAGCACGTATAATATGCCATTATCGTTTAAGGATAATAATCACTTTAACTTCGCTGGTGCAGTGTTGTATAGCCGAAGTAATGATCCGGCTGGTGCACAAGCATTTGATCTTAATATTCGTATGGAAAATGGAAGTAACGTTACGTCAACGCCGTTTGTTGACCTCGAAGTATCGAAGCTTCTCGCTTATCAGTATAAGTTGAATGATGGACAACAATTTAATAATCCAACATCGACTTATATTTCTAAGAAGATTGAATTAGCCGTTGATCTTGATGCTGAAGATATTTACGTAGCAGCTTCGGGTTATCGGCCGCCCAATTCTAATATTAGATTCTTTATCAAAGCACAAAATGGATTTGACTTTACTGCATTTGCCGATCTTCCTTGGGTTGAATTAGAATTGTTTGAAGGTGTAGATATGTTCTCTTCACAAGCAAACATTCATGATTACCGCGAGTTTGGATATAGAATTGCAGATGCAAATAAAGATTCTCAAGGTGTTTATACATACCAGGTAGATACGGGTGGTGTCGGTACTGATCCAACCTTCCAATCATTTAGAAGATTTGCAATTAAAATCGTGCTTGAATCAGACACGGTACACAATGCTCCAACGTTAAAAGATTATAGAGCAATTGCTGTAACCTAATAAGGGAATAACATCATGCAAAACCACCGCGATCCTGAGACTAAGGCAGTTTTGAGTGTGGATGCTCAAGCTTTGAATAAATACAAAAGAGAAAGAACTTACTACCGTAAAGTAACTCAAATGGAAAAAGACATTGTTGAAATACGAGAGTGTCTTGTTTCTATTTGTCAACGAATGGACAAATTAGAAGATAGATAGAAATGGCTAAAAGTATAGCAAATATCGATACAACTGTAACGTTCCAGAATTGGTTTGATAAAACCAATGAAATGGTAGACATTTTTCAGTCTGATGCTATGACAGCCTCACCGGGCGGTGATACTACAACCGGTGACGCCACTCTGGTCGGTGACTTTACGGCTACTAACGTAACAGCGACAAACCAAATTGCTGGAGACGCATTTGCTTCTGCAACACCGGGCGCTGACATTGACTTTACTTCTCCAATTAATGTTACGACTGGTCAACAAGTTGTAGCAACATTTACTTATGGCGCTCAAGGTGCAAGGATTCGTACAAGTACTGGAAGTCTCGCGTGGGACGTTGGATTACAAGATTCTACGTCCGGTAATTTTATTATCAATACCGGTACAGAAAATCCATTTAAATTTGTATTAACGCCAGCAGGAACTCTTACCGTTCCAACAATTCAAGCGACAACATACCTTGATGGAAATGGTGATCCATTTACTTCGGGTACGAGCATTGATGAATTATCTGATATCCCCGATGTATCGACGACATCACCATCAACAGGTCAGGTATTAAAATGGAACGGTACAGAATGGGCGCCTGGTACTGATAACGCTGGTAGTTCTACAAGTGGTGCTACGTTTGCAGGCGGTGATGTTGATGGTTACTTATTAACTGCAACCGGCGGTGGCCAAATACAGGGCGAGAACGGCGCTGTTTACGCCGGCGGTAAGCTTAGTATTATTGGCGAAGGTGAATTTACACAATCCTTGGAAACAAGAGGAGAGCTTAGCGCTCTTGGTACAGGCACACACATATTTAATGGTACAGTACAAGTTAACGGAAATGTGCATGCTACTGGTAACGTAAGATCTCAACACAGTTCCTCTGACTCTCGTCTTAAAACCGATCTTCAGAAAATTGAAGGTGCACTCGATAAAGTCAATGAATTAACAGGTTACACATTTGAATATATTAATAAGCCAGGTTCGAGAGCAACTGGCCTTGTTGCTCAAGACGTAGAAAAAGTTTTACCAGAGGTGGTTTACGAATATATTGAAGATGATGGTGAAGATTATAAAGCCCTACGATACGAAAATATGATGGGCCTTCTCGTTGAAGCCATCAAAGAATTAAAGCAAGATGTTGATGATTTGAAAAACAAAATTCGGTGATGATGCGGGTTTGACAAGATAAATATACCTTATGTGTCCGTCTTAATAAATATAAAGAAAAAGGGTAAGGACTAAATGTCTAAGATTTCAGAACTCGGGTCGATAACCGGCGCTAATACTAGGACCGAAGATTTATTCGTTATCGTAAACCTAGTACAAGGTGATGACGGTACTAAGAACATCACGAGAAAAGAGCTTGTTCAAGCTCTCATGTACGAAATTTTCAATAGAATCACTATCACTGGTGGTGATATATCGGGCGCCTTTATCCATGATTTGAATATCGATAATGTTAAAATCGATAATTCAGACATGGAAGATTCTAATATTGTCCGAACTGATTTTAATAACGGCACGCTCAGAAATTCAACCGGTACAAATCTCGACATTGATAATTCTCTTTTCCGAGATGGCGATATTAGAGATACGGCCATTGTTGATTCTACGTTTAACGACGGATCAATGGAAAATGTAGACGGCGACAACGTACGTCTTATTAACTCAACTATCGACGATAGTGCCATTGGTGATTCTACTGCCAATAACGTAACGATTACTAATTCATCTTTTGCTTCCGGCACAATGGCCGATGTAGATGGTACAAACGTACGTTTAACAAATTCTACTTTTGCCAATGGTGAAATTACAGATTCGACTGCTGACAATGTCACCATTACGAATTCTACATTCGACACCGGTGCAATCACAAACTCTACAATCGATCAGAGTGAATTCACTAACGGAGCTATTACATCTTCGACGGGTGACGATCTTACTATTACTACTTCATCGTTTGCTGATGGGACGATTGAAAACTCAACAGCAAATAACGTTACTATTACTCAATCTGATATTCTTGATTCAGATTTCTCAGATGGTACTGGTAATAATAATATCTTTACCAACACTACTGTCGACCAAAGTATTATTCAAAATTCAACGATTGTTGATTCTTCTTTTGCAGGCACGATGGATGGTGTCGTAGCAACGAATATGTCAATCACCAGCTCAACAGCTGATGGTTTATCACAAAAGAATTCTACATTCGACAATGGTGTAATTGAAAACACTACATTTAAAAATGGTGTTATTGATCAATAAACTCGTCGATTTCGACATGGAAATCGATCGAGAATTCGAGCCTCACATTGATGAAAACAGCTGGTTTGCCCTTAAGAACGAGAAGACAGGTGAAGTCGAAAAGATTACATATGCACAGTTCTTTAGTGAGATTTCAAAGACTACAGAGTCTGACCTTAAGATTTATGTTGATGCTGCGAAAGGTAATGATGAGAATCCTGGCTCGTTGCTTGAGCCAATCAGAACGCTTGAGCGTGCTTCTGAGCTCGCATTAGAAAAAGCCGGCGGTTCTTACGATCGTAACGCAATTAATAACGCCATTCATATCACGGTAGGCCCGGGCACTTATTACACCAAGGGTAATATTGCACTTCCAGATGATTGTGCAATGACAGCTACTGCGGGTCAGTATGCTACGGTGATCGAAGCACTACCCGGCTATGAAAATAATAACGCAGTCCTTGTCGGTTCGGGTTGTTATGTACAAGGTTTTGCATATCAAAACTGGAAGATCGATAACTTCGACTTCCCAGAAGGTGGCTTTGCTTGTGCTTATAGACCAGGTGCTAAGCTACTCCGTTCACCATATATTCGTGACAGCTCCCAGCTTTCTAACTTCCTCCGTGAAGATGTAGAACCACCACTCCAGCCTTTCAATACGAAAGGTAATGTACTCGACTTGGGTAGAGAATTTATTCTGACTGCACCAATTACGGCAGGTACATTTAGAAAAGACGATAAGGTTACTTTCTCAAGTGGTGCAACAGGATTTATTTCTTGGGATGATGACGACGATGATGCGGCCGGCCTCACTAAAGATCAGTCAACTTATCGCAAGATCCGAGTGCGTAACCTTAAAAATAACAAAGGTTTTGCTGTTGGTGACTTAGTCAAGTCTGAGTCGGGTGGCCAAGGTGTTGTTGAGTCTATTGGTATTGATGACTTCCCCAACCCACTTGTTGGGCGTGGCGGTGGTTGTATGCTTGCGGATCGAAGAGTCCTTGATCCGGATTCTCTCTACACATACGTACTCTGCTTTGGTTTCACACCTCGTTCTCAAAATGGTATGGGCTATGTAGCAAGAGACGGTGCTGGTGTTAACGGTATTGGTTCTCTATCCATCTTCGTACGTGTTGCATTCTATGCATTGAATGGCGGACAAATGACCTTGAACAACTCGGGTACTCAGTTCGGTGATATTTCAATGAGAGCAAAGGGTTCTACGAGAATCTTTGCACCTAAGGATGTACCATCAGGTAGTACGATTATTGGTAATACTGATTTCGCAGACGTCATTACTCAGAACGAAGATCTTATCATTGAAGATATGGTCGATTATCTGACTGCCAATACTTCATCGGGCGGGTTGGGTTATACAGGATATGATGCTCAGAAGTGTGAGCGAGATTCTAAGATTATTATCGACGGTCTTGCTTATGACATGACACTTGACACCAACTACTGGGGTCGATTGGCGGGTATCACTTATCGTTCACCAATCTCAAGTAAGGTTGTAGGCGAACAGCTCGATGCAACTCTTGGTGCCAACAGATATTTACAAGATCGAATCAACGATATTTTCGATGGTGCTAATACAGAAATTTTTGAGCGGGCCAACACCTCTTGGAATGAGCTCTATAATGTTGTAGAATACGGTGAAGAGAATATGAACCCAATCATATTCGCTGACACCAGAAATTCTAAGAGAACATCGGCTCGCGAAATCATTCAAGATAATAGATCGTTTATCCAAGACGAACTTCTCGATTGGATTGATAACAACGATCAATTCTTTGCTTACGATAGCGTTAAGTGTAAGCGTGATACAACTGATTATATTCTTCCGGCCGCTAAGTACGACATGCTGCTCGACACCAATTATAATGCGGTGAGAGCTGGTGGTGCTTATTATATGAAGTCGGCCGAAAAGGTTGTCGGTCAACAACGCAACGAAACAATTGCAGCTTATCGTAGACTCAAAGAGCAAACAAACGAATTAATTGATGCCAACTCTTATATTGGTACATCGAGAGTCGACGCTGCATTTGACGAAGTCATTGCTGCACTCGACAACAGAGGCGTTTCGTTCACTCCAACTAACGCCACATATGATCCAGAAACTGGATACAGCGTTATAACAATTGCAGAGAGTGAAGGCTTTACACCTTCTGCTGCAACTTACGATCCTGCTACTGGCATTTTGGTAGCAACGATTGGACCACACCAATTAACTACAGATGATCATGTTTGGTTGAAACCAGAAGGCATGACATTTAATTGTAATGCTGGTAGCGGTGTTCAGAACCACGCAGTTCCTGAAGCCCATCATCCATATTACAACAAGCCATGTCCAATTATTAGTGTAACTTCAAACACTATTACAATGAACGTGGGCGGCGGTGGACCAAACGGCCAACAGGTACATACATTTGTATCTGCCGTAAAGAATGCTATTACTTCAGGTCACGGTCTGGGCATTGGGCAAAAAGTATTACTCAAAACCGGTGGCCTCGTATTTAGTTGCGACAGAGATAATAACGTATCGAGAACAGGTTATCCAAGAGCTACTGACCCTGCCGCTAACTCACCAATCGAAGTAATTGGTGCAAACGAAACTAAGATTACGGTTAACGTTGGTAAGTCGTTTGATACTTCTGCACATACATTTATAGAAGCAGAAGATGATTCTGTTATCACTCTCGGCTCGCCAATTGCGTTTAGCGATGATGCAGGAATCTCAGCCGATCGTCGTAATGCAAGAAAGCAATTGCAATTGAATAGAAATTTCTTGCAAGATAACGTAATGGGATATATTGACGATAACTATTTCTTATACGATTCGGCAAAGTGTGAGCGTGACATGCTCCAATACATTTTGCCAGCAATTCAAAGAGATATTATTACTGGTACTAACTTCAATTCAAAGCAAACTGGTATCGCTTATCGCGCTGGAACACAAGGCGCAGAAACAGTCGTAATGGACCAGCTTGTAGAAACGGTCGGTGCTATTAATCATCTCAAGGGTCTTTCAAGTGGTACGATTTCAGATCAAGGTGCAATCGATAGGTCAGACGAAGGATTTGATCAGATTGTAGACATCCTTAATAATAATCAGAAATCTTACACACCAACCGGCGCGACATACGATCCAACGACTGGTGTAATGGTGCTTACTCTTGGCGCCCACGATTTACAAGAAGGTGATACTGTCGTCTTAGCAGATGAGAGTATTACATTTACGTGTGCTTTGGATGGAAACACTACACAGCATTCATATCCAACGACTACTAAGACGAAGTACACGCCGACTAATGCTACTTACGATCCTACAACTGGAGTATTTACTGCAACGATAGGAACGCACAATTTACAAGTTGGTGATCATATTAAGATTGCTCCTGAGTCAATTGTATTTACTTGTGACATGGACGGCAATGCAACAAATCATCCGACTCCTGAATCACATCATCCTTTCTACAAGAAACCAGTTGCACTGACTGCGGTCACATCGACAACTATTACTTGTAATGTAGGTGCTGCAATAAATGGCGGCGGAACTCATACGTTTGTATCGGCTCTTGCAGATGCCATCGAAGGTGAAAGACAGCATCCTGCATATAGAACGCCAATTACAATTAACTCCACTACATCAACTACGATTACAGTTAATGTGGGTGGATACGAGAATGGTACTGCACATACATTTGTAAGCGCAAATCCGGACAGTGTGAAATCTGGTACTTACATTAGTTCTTACACTCCAAGTACAGCAACATACGATCCTGCAACTGGAGTATTTGAAGCTACGATCGGTCGACATAACTTGGCCGAAGGTGATTACGTTCAATTCAAACCTGAGAGTATTGTATTCTCATGTACTCTCGATGGAAACTCAACGAATCACGCTGTTCCAGAAAGTCACCACCCATTCTATAACGCACCAGTACGGATTACTGCCGTTACTTCAACTTCAATTACGATGAATGTTGGTGCGTCGACTGGTGGTGCTCATACATTTGTAAGTGCCGATGTAGGTGCAATTGAATCTGATCCGACTATTTGGACAGACCCATCACGCATTCTGAAGTACTACACTCCATCGACTGCAACTTATAATCCAGTTAACGGTGTAAGTGTAATTACAATTCCAAATCACGACATTGTTGTTGGAGATTGGATTGAATTTGCACCTTATAGCTTTACGTTTACATGCGCTCAGGATGGTAATGCTACAGAGCACTCATATCCAAGAAGAGGTGATGCAAACTTTAATGCACCAATGGAAGTAACTAACGTTGCCGGCGACGACATTACAGTTAACTCTGGTATCGGCGGCGGTGGTGCACACACATTTGTAAGATGCATTAACCAGGCCGTAGCGAAAACAACATATAACTCACACGGCCAACGGGCTCGAGAGCAATTGCAAGCAAATAGAACGTTCTTGCAAGAAGAAGTTATGCACTATCTCGATAGCCAATACTTCGTATTCGATGGTGATAAGTGTTCAAGAGATACAGGATTTATTCTTGAAGCTGTCAGAAGAGACGTTGCAACAGGATCGAATTATAACGCCATTTACTCTGGCCTCGCTTATCGAGCCGGCACAGCTAGTGGCAACTATGTTATCTCTGATCAATTGACTCAAACTGCTGCAGCGATTGGATACATCAGAGATGAAGTAGCTAATCGACTCGATGGCACTGAGCTTGCAGCTTCTAATGCATCGTTTAACGAAATTATTGATATTCTCACGAATGGAACCGGTGCAGCTAACGCAATTAATTACGGGACAGCAACTGCTGGTGCAGATGCTGGTAACGCTCAACTTCACTTGCAAGCTAACAAGACATTCTTACAAGAAGAAGTTATTGCTTACATTACACAAAACTTCCCGAATCTTTCATATGACGCTGCTAAGTGCCGCAGAGATACGGGCTATTTAATTGATGCACTTTCTTGGGATATTGCACATAGATCAAATGCTGGTGTAGTTAACTTCGCAAGACTTTACTTTAATGAAGGTGTTAGCGTATTACCTGCAGATCAAAAAATTAAAACTGCAGAAGCTTGGGAGCACCTTGCTAATGTAGTAGCTCTTATCGTAAGAGCACAAGCAGTTACACCAACGACTGGTAACGCAGAAGCACAAGATACGACAAACCCAGACGCTGGAGATATTAACTCGATTAGAACACACGACCTTATCGAAGTTGTTTCTAAAGTTATTCGAGAAGATACTCTTGATTGGTTGCCAACATATATTGAGCCAGGATACACTACGGCTGCAACACTCGACGCTTCTAATAAGATCGACGGCATCACAGAATCACTGCAGGGTGGTGTAATTAAGTACTTGAGAGAATTCCATAATGGTCTTCCATATAATAAAGACAAGTGCTTCAGGGATGTTGGTCTCATTACTGATGCGGTTTCTAAGGATATTGAGTATGGTGGCAACGCTTCGACAATTGAAGCAGCCAAGTACTACTTCACTGTCGACGAAAGATTAGCTTCTTCTTACGAAGAATTGAGAACACGCAATGTTCTCAGTGTACCAGTTACAGGTCAATTCTCAGTACTTGACGATTTGGCCGCGGTCTCTGGTTTAAGAGAAGCAACTAATATCTTACCAATCGAGCAACGTGTACCAACTAAGAGAGCGTTTGAGCACTTAGCTACAGTCGCCCAAAGTGTTGTACAAGAAACTCCATACGCAACTACGTATACAACATATAGTCCAACTAATGCAACATACGATCCAGCGACTGGAGTGTTTACTGCTACGATTGGTGCACACTCATTCCAAGTTGGTGGTAAAGTTTGGCTCAAGCCTAATGGATTTACGTTCCAGTGTGATATGGGTAGCGGTCCTACAAACCATACATCACCTCAGGCACACCATCCTTACTATGATCAGGCGGTTACAATTACAGCAGTAACGGCTACTGAAATTACAATGAATGTTGGAGATGGTGGTTCAGGTCAGGCTGTGCATACATTTGTTTCTGCAGACGCTGATTCAATTAGCACTGGTCCATATCAAAACTTTGATAATACAGCCGCTGATTCTACGACAGCTGCCGCGGTAAGAGATTTGTTCAATGTCATCTCAGGTGTTGTTGATGATAATGATCTCGATAACTTGACTACAACAGAGGTCAAGCCAGTCGCAGATCCAAATAGAACAGTGGCACGTAAGCAAATCCAGCGCAATAAAGAGTTTATTGTCGACGAAGTCGTTGCTTATCTTAATGACGAATTCTATACTTTCGACGGAGATAAGTGTAAGCGAGATGTTGGATTGCTCGTTGATGCTGTAAAGAGAGATGTATTAACTGGATCTAATTTCAACGCAAACTTCAATGGTCGAGCATATCGAATTGGAACGGTAGGTGCCGATGCAGTTATTAATGAGCAATTAACAGAAACAATCTCTGCAGTCGAGTATGCTAAGTTACAAGCTTCTAACGCTGTAACAGACGACGCTGCAAACCAAAGAGTTAATGCGGCCTTTGATACTATCATTAATATCATGGGTGGCACAGAAGATTACGCAAACGCCAATACTATGTCATTCGGTACTGATGCAGTGAGTGCTCAAAGAATCAATGCTCGAGCACAGCTTCAGAATAACAAAGTATTCTTGCAAAAAGAAATGACTGCATGGATTGCTCTCAACAGACCTTCACTGAGCTATGATGTAGCTAAGTGCGAGAGAGACGTAGGTTATCTTGTTGATTCAGTATCATTTGACGCTCAGCATGGCGGTAACACTGCATCAAGAAACAACGCGATTCTTTACTTCGAGAATGCACTCAGCGTACTTCCAGAAAATCAGCGAGAGCCAACAGCAGCAGCATTTACTCATCTTGCTTCAGTAGCAGAATTGATTGCTAATGGCGATCCCGTTAGTCCAACATCAGGAAACGGAGAATCTCAAGATACTTCGGCTGCTTCAGCCGGCAACAGTATCTCTGCAGTCGTAGAGCAACTGATGCTTATTGTTGCAGAAGCAATTGGTGAAAATGGTATCGATGGATTGCCAGTAATTGAAGAGCCTACTGTTTCTTCTTACGGGACTGCTTTCCAAGGTGCATATACTGCACTCGAAACAACGAAACCAACTATTCAAAATGGTGTACTCGGTCATCTCTCTACATACTTCAATACACTTTCTTATGACGAGACTAAGTGTAGAAGAGATACTGGTTATATCGTCGATGCTGTAATGCACGACATTCAGTATGGCGGTAATGCAGCTACAGTTAATGCAGCTTATAATTACTTCCAAAACGGTGTAAACGTTGGTCTACCTCTCAATCAAAGACAGCCAGCAAACAAAGCATTCTTGCATTTGGGTAAAGTAATGAATCACATTACTCGAGAAATGGTTGTTACTCCAACAGTTGGTAATACACGCACTCAAGACTTTGCTGAAGTGGCTGCTAACCCAATGACTGGTATGAGAGTAGAAGATCTCGTTAAGATTGTCGCTAATGCAGTAGATGATGCGACACCTGAAACTACTTCAATTCCTGCGATGGTAATGCCAGAGACTGATTGGATACTAGACGTTTATAAAGACTCTATTAACTTGATTGAAAATGCTTCAGAAAACTTAGCGGATCAAGTAATTAGCTTCATCTCTACAACCTATAATGGATTGAGCTTCCCAAGAGGTAAGTGCAGAAGAGACGTTGGTTACCTTATCGATGCCGTTTCACACGACGTACAATACGGTGGTAACTATGCTACTCGCATAGCAGCCGGCATTTACTTCGAAAATGGAATTAGCGTACTTCCTGCTGACACGAGAACACAAACAGCAGACATTTACAATTTCCTTGGCGCTCGAATGAGCGATGTCGTACAGCAAATTGATGTAGCAGCAGCTAACACGAGTTATACAGACACGAGACAAGTTATTGCTGGAACTGCTGCTACGGCAACCGAAGGTGCTTCGGCTCAAAGCTTAACTGGAATTATTGAAAGTGTAATTAGAAATGATTCTCTAAATGGCCTACCAGTCCTTGAAGAGCCGGATACATCTTGGATAGCAGCAGATCTTATTGCTACAGCCGAGATGATCGAAGATAATAAGCAAGAATTAGCTCAAGATCTTATTCACTTCTTGCATAGAGAGTTTGATGTACTCGATTACAACAAAGATAAGTGTCGCAGAGATACAGGTTATCTCCTTGATGCATTTAGTTATGACCTTAACTATGGTGGTAATACAGCATCAAGATGGAACGCAGACTTCTACTTCTGGAACGAAATCTATCGCATTCCTGAAGATCAGCGTGTTCCTACTGCAAGATCTTATCAGCATCTTGGTCGCATTTGTAAAGACATCGTTCTTGGCAGATATCCTGGCCAAATGGTGAAGAGTGGCACGGGTACAGAAGTCGAAGCAAATAAAGTTGAAGATTTGGCAAATATCTTCTATCTTACTCAGATAAATAATGATACAACATACTTACCTGCGATAGAGGAACCTGATTATACTTGGATACCTGATGTTGTTAAAGACGTAAGTTCTATACTTGAGTTCAATAAGATTGATCTCGCCTTTGATACAGTGAGATTTGTCAATGCTACTTATCAGTACATCGACATTAATCTAACGAGAAGAGATGGTCTCAACTTACTGAAGGCAATTAGACAAGACTTTAGCACCGTTAACCCGGCTGGTCCACCACTTAGTGATAATTACCAGAATAACGGGGACAGACAAAGAACTCGAGCTTATACTGCCGCGCTCTTTGACTTTGATGGACAGCATGTATTCCCAGTCTTTAATCCTACAACAACTGGACTGAAGTACATGGGTAGTGTTTCAAATAACACGACTGCATTGGCTGAGATTCAAAGTAGAACAGGTGATCTTGCAGTGAAGAAGAACCACGCATATATTGTTGCTACTGACATAAATAATGCGATGGCCAACACTTCAGGAGTATTTACCGGAGACGTAAGAGGTAACTACGCAGGGGATGTATATTATTGGAATGGTGCAACATGGATAAACGATGGTCCAAACAATGTTGATTTGTTGAACTCGTTTGTACAAGCTTGGGCGAAGATGAGAGATTATCTCGTTACTCTTGCACCAGATAATGATCATAGAGATATGGTCAAAGCCCTGATTAACTGGGGATTGATTGACAACGTAATGAGACCTGAAACGCTTGTGTTCGGATCTCTTGTTGAATCGATTGCTCACCAGTTTAATGGTGCATCGGCAGGTGTTAACAGAAACGCATTGCCACTTAACTTTAGAAACCTTGGTCTTCCAATTTCAGCGTTGGCCTCGGTACTCAGTGAAGACGGTGGTAGGGTAAGATGGTCTGGTGCCGATGAATTGAAT
>Ga0181572_10000850_pt1 | contig 22165 bp, 14 predicted proteins | sample 101ome_26_FD_133004 | JGI IMG/M metagenome (GOLD analysis project Ga0181572, IMG submission 133004) | Coastal salt marsh microbial communities from the Groves Creek Marsh, Skidaway Island, Georgia - 101408AT metaG (megahit assembly) | ecosystem: Environmental > Aquatic > Marine > Intertidal... | reverse complement strand
CAGGGGCATGAGCTTGTTGCCTACCTTTCAGATTAAGTCCCTCTGGGTCTGCTTGTGTGGGTGGGGCTAAATATTCATCAAACGTTGCATCCAGCCAAGCCACGCTTCCATTGAGGCGAAACTTTTCAGTGGCCTGCCACTGCATCTCTAGCTCCACTCCACGATTGGATCCACTCGCTGCATTTTCTACATAATCCACAAACTCAGTACTGCCATCCTCGCGCGGCAACACATAGGCACCTTTCACTTGCTGATCACGTCTCTCGGCACTAAACAGGCTAGACTGTAAATTCATGGTGCCATCACCAGAGCGCCATTTATAACCCAGCTCAAAGCTGTCTAGGGTCTCTGTCGCAAAGTCACGCTCTGTCAATGGCAGTGAACCGTCGGTATTGACACCGCCGGGTTTGTAACCGCGAGACAAGCTTGCAAACAATGAACTACTCTCAGAAGCTAGCCATTGCAAGGCAAGTTTTCCGCCCCATAAGCTTTCGTCACTACCAATAACTAACGCATTGCTATCTTCGTAATCAGCGGTCCAACTATCGCGCCGAACACCAGCACTGATAATGAATTCATCGTTTAATCGAACATCAATTTGACCATACAGCGCGCGATTGATGGTGTGGTAATCACTACTAAAGTCACTCGCTAAATAGGTATATTTGCGCAACAATTTTTGATCACGTTTTAGATAGTAATAACCAAGTACCCAGTCGGTGGTGTCATCAAAAAGCGCGCCCTCATCGGTGGATAAAAATCGCCAATCTGCGCTTTGTGTCTGTTGATGACGAATGTAGTTATCGAAGGATGAATATTCCCAACCCGCAAAGTCGGTACCATTTGCCAATGTAGGAAACGCCCAATCTTCGTCGTAACCATAATCACTATCGCTATCAGCCAACGCCAAGGTCGCCTCAAAGGCTACGTCAGACGATAGCGTAGTAGCAGCGACAACGCTTGCCCCCATGGCTTGTTGAGTATCTTGCCCTGGCTCATCAGACAGCGTCACACGGCTATTATCGAGGGTAAATGCATCGTATCCATTATCGATATCGGCACCAAAAACTGTCATATCCAAGCGAGAATCTGCATCGGGCTGATAGCGCAGTTTGATTCGTGCTGTGAGCTCATCGCGTCGGTTGGTGTCATCCCTATCAAGGGTGGCATTGCGATAGTAACCATCGCTTCCTTGTTGCTGCACCGCCACTCTTCCGCCCCAGTGACCGGCACTATCCAGGGCGATATCGTGAGCAAAACCAATACCGTATTGACCAAAGTTACCCGCCATAATTGCAAGCTTTGAGGGGGCATTAGTCAACGGCGCCACGCTCTGAAAATTAATCACTCCGGCCAGTGCATTAGCGCCGAATTGTGTTCCCTGAGGTCCCCGAAAAACTTCCACTTGCTCGATATCGAACAGGGTCGCCATCGAACCGATACCACTCATATCTACCCCGTCTATCATTAGACCCACCGACGGATTGATAGGCTCTTTGAACTGGCTGCGTTCACCAATGCCGCGTATTTGTATATAGCGGGCACGATTACTACCCGCAGCAAAATTGACATTAGGTAAGGTATTGAGCATTTCCTCAAGATGAGTAGCCGCACGCTGTTTAGCAGATTCCGAATCAAAAATACTGACACTCGTGGGGCTATTCAAAATATCAGTCGGACGAAAATCGCCCTGCACGATGATCTCTTCTACAGCAGCCTCATTAGCCACGGCAAGGCTGGCGGCAAGGCTCAAAGAAAGTAAAGAAAGTGGTAAATGTTTTTGCACAGCGTAATCCCTAATAGCTTTAAGGATCCGGCACCTGCGGTTGAATTGATCGACCTATTCCTCCGCCGGCACTACCCGGATCAGGTTCAAGGGTTTGTCTTAGACATCTCAGGCTTTCGCCACCCCTTAGGTGAAATCAATTATACGCTGCGCGACAGAATAGGGCTAGCTATTGAGATACTCGCTGTGGAAACGAATATGATCTTCTATAAAGCTAGCGATGAAGAAATAGCTATGGTCGTAGCCTTCTTGCATTCTTATCGTTATCTTATAATCAGCTGATTGGGCACTTTCCTCTAATAAATGGGGCTTCAACTGTTCGTCTAAAAAGTTATCTGCGCTCCCCTGGTCAACCAAAATGGGCAACTGGCACTGGGCCTTTTTAATGAGTTCGCAGCTATCGTACTCTAGCCAATCAGCCTGGTTATCCCCAAGATAATTGCCCAATGCTTTTTGTCCCCAAGGACAATCAATGGGGTGGCATATCGGTGAAAATGCCGAAATAGAGCGATATTTTTGTGAATTTTTCAGGCCGATAGTCAATGCGCCATGCCCACCCATAGAATGCCCCATGATAGACGCATTGGCAGTATCTATAGGCAATTCCTGAGCAATGAGTGCGGGCAGCTCTGCCGTTATGTAATCATACATACGATAGTGTGTTGCCCAAGGCGCTTGGGTTGCATTGACATAAAACCCTGCACCCAACCCAAAGTCATAAGCGCCCTCCGGGTCATCAGGCACACCTTCACCCCTTGGGCTAGTGTCAGGTGCCACAATAGCAACACCGTACTTAGCCGCAAATTGTTGTGCGCCCGCTTTGGTAACAAAATTTTCATCCGTACAGGTTAAGCCTGACAGCCAGTAGATAACCGGCACTTTCTTTTCTGTAGCCACCGCAGGCAAATAAACCGCGAAGGTCATATCGCAGTGCAGCACCTTAGATGAATGCTTAAATCTTAACTGACGGCCACCAAAGCTTCGGACATCGCTAATTGGTTCGACACTCATTAGAATTCCACCACAGCACGAATACTTTCACCTTTGTGCATTAAATCAAAAGCGTCATTAATTTCTTCTAACTTCAACTTATGGGTAATCATAGGGTCAATTTCAATTTTTCCGTCCATATACCAATCGACAAACTTTGGTACGTCCGTTCTACCTTTAGCACCACCAAAAGCAGTCCCTTTCCACACGCGGCCGGTGACCAGTTGGAAGGGGCGGGTACTAATTTCAGCACCTGCAGGAGCCACACCTATGATCACAGAGACTCCCCAGCCGCGGTGCGAACACTCTAGAGCATCCCGCATCACATTGACGTTACCTGTTGCATCAAAAGAATAATCGACGCCACCAAATTGATCTTGCTCAGTTTTAGTCAGCTCGATAATGGCCTCGGTGACTGTGCCTTCTAACTTGGAAGGATTAACGAAGTGAGTCATGCCGAACTTTCGCGCCATCTCTTCTTTACTATCGTTTAAATCTACGCCGATAATCTTGTCGCAGCCTGCCATACGCAGACCCTGAATCACGTTTAGACCGATACCACCTAAACCAAACACGGCTGCCGTAGAGCCAATTTCTACACCTGCAGTATTGATGACAGCACCAATACCTGTGGTGACACCACAACCTATATAACAAATTTTGTCGAACGGGGCGTCGTCGCGTACTTTGGCCAAAGCAATTTCAGGTAATACCGTATGATTAGCAAACGTTGAGCAGCCCATATAATGGTAAATCGGCGTACCATCGAGCATCGAAAATCGCGTCGTGCCGTCGGGCATTAAACCTTTACCCTGGGTGCCACGGATAGCAGTACACAGATTGGTTTTACCACTCAAACACGCATGGCACTGACGGCACTCTGGGGTGTAGAGAGGAATAACATGATCACCGGGCTTTAAGGTGGTCACTCCCTCACCTACTTCGATGACAATACCTGCGCCTTCATGACCTAAAATTGCGGGGAAAATTCCCTCAGGGTCATCACCAGAACGGGTAAATTCGTCGGTATGGCAAACACCAGTGGCTTTAATTTCTACCAGTACCTCACCCGCCTTGGGGCCATCGAGGTTAACTTCCATAATTTCGAGAGGCTTACCCGGCGCAAGTGCAACTGCCGCACGTGTTTTCATCACAGTATCCTTATCTTGTTAATTGTTTATGAAACGCATCATAGCCAATAAACTAGCAGTTAGGAAAATCATGAAGGGGTCGAGACGCGACCAAGAACAGTAAATTTGGGACACCACGTAAGGTGGTTGAGAAAATAAGAGAGACCGGTAGTCAATGACTACCGGCCTACAAGCCTAGCTGTGATATTTAGCACTCAGTTCGTGGACTGACTCGATGAAAACACCAGCATGCTCTGGTTTTACATCCGGGGTAATACCGTGGCCGAGATTAAATACATGGCCATTACCGTGGCCAAAGCTCTCTAAAATGCGGCCAACTTCAGCACGAATCGCTGCCGGCGAGGCATACAGCATAGTAGGATCCATATTGCCTTGTAAGGCGATATTGCTACCGACGCGTTGGCGAGCATTGCCAATGTCTGTCGTCCAATCCAAACCTGCCGCATCACACCCAGTTGCCGCAATAGATTCTAACCACTGGCCGCCATTTTTAGTGAACAGAATCACCGGCACCTTGCGACCATCGTGTTCGCGGATTAATCCTTTAACGATCTTATCCATGTAGGCCAAAGAAAACTCTTGATATGCTGAGTGGCTCAATGCGCCGCCCCAAGTATCAAAAATTTGAACCGCTTGCGCACCTGCGTGTATCTGCGCATTCAAATAGTCGATAACGCTGTCAGCCAATTTATCCAACAGCATGTGCATGACCTCAGGTTGGTCAAATGCCATTGCTTTGGCGCGACGAAAATCTTTACTCGAGCCACCTTCAACCATATAGGTAGCCAGAGTCCAGGGACTGCCAGAAAAACCAATCAAGGGGACTCGGCCGTTCAATTCGCGGCGAATCATGGTGACTGCATCGGTTACATAGGATAGATCTTGCGAAGTCTTAACCACCTCTAAGGCTTCTACTTCTGCCGCTGTTCTCACAGGCTTGTGGAAACGAGGGCCTTCACCGGTCTCAAAATATAAACCCAATCCCATAGCGTCGGGAATAGTTAAGATGTCTGAGAATAAAATAGCCGCATCTAGTGGAAAACGCTCCAATGGCTGAAGGGTAACTTCACAAGCTAATTCGGTGTTTTTACATAACGACATGAAGTCGCCAGCTACAGAACGTGTCGCGCGATACTCAGGCAAATAACGGCCAGCCTGACGCATCATCCATACTGGAGTGACGTCCACTGACTCACGGTTTAATGCACGCAAAAAGCGGTCGTTCTTAAGAGCAGGAAAATCAGTCATTATGTATCCTTAAATAAAAAGAGGTGGCAAGCCACCTCTTGGTAATCTCGCTGATTATACGTCGAGATAATCCAAAATGCCTTCAGCGGCCTGACGACCTTCCCAAATGGCAGTTACCACCAAGTCAGAGCCTCGGACCATATCACCACCCGCAAATACTTTTGGGTTAGTGGTTTGGAACTTAAATTCTTGTTCCTCTGGAGCAATCACTCCATCCCAGCTATTGGTCTGAACGCCGATATCGGCAAACCATGATTCTGGGCTTGGGCGGAAACCAAATGCAACCAGTACGATATCGGCAGGAATCACTTGCTCACTACCTTCAATCACTTCTGGGCGACGACGACCGTTTTCATCGGGCTCACCAAGGCGGGTTTCAACCACTTTAACGCCTTCCACTTTACCATCACCGACAATCTCCACCGGCTGACGGTTAAACAGGAACTGAACACCTTCTTCTTTGGCATTGGCAACTTCGCGCACAGAGCCAGGCATGTTAGCTTCGTCACGACGGTAGGCACAAGTCACGCTGGAGGCACCTTGACGAATCGACGTGCGGTTACAATCCATGGCGGTATCACCACCACCCAGCACAACGACACGCTGACCTTTAACACTCACAAAATCTGCAGCGTCTTTTTCCCAACCCATGTTGCGATTGACGTTAGCAACCAAAAAGTCGAGCGCCTCATAAACACCAGGGAGGTCCTCACCAGGGAAGCCACCCTTCATTGCGTTGTATGTACCGGTACCCATAAACACGGAATCATACTCTTCAATGATGCTCTGAATAGTGATATCCACACCGACGTTTGTGTTAAGGCGGAACTCGATACCCATACCTTCAAACACTTCACGACGACGCTGCATAACGCTTTTTTCAAGCTTAAATTCAGGAATACCAAATGTTAGCAGACCACCGATTTCAGGGTAGCGGTCGAAGACAGTCACAGCGACACCCGAGCGAGTTAATACGTCAGCACAACCAAGGCCAGCCGGGCCCGCGCCAATAACTGCTACGCGCTTGCCGGTGGGCACAACCTTGGACATATCTGGGCGCCAGCCCATGCTGAACGCAGTATCAGTGATATATTTTTCTGCTGATCCAATAGTCACCGCACCAAACCCATCGTTTAGGGTACAGGCACCTTCACACAGACGGTCTTGTGGACATACGCGGCCGCACACTTCAGGCAAGGTATTGGTCTGGTGACTGAGTTCAGCCGCTTCGAAAATATTGCCTTCAGAAATAAGCTTTAACCAATCAGGGATAAAGTTGTGAACCGGGCACTTCCATTCACAATAGGGGTTTCCGCACGACAAGCAACGGTGCGCCTGACTGGAAACTTCTTCTTTCTTAAAGGGCTCGTAAATTTCTACAAACTGATTTTTTCGTACGTTAATTCCCTTTTTTGACGGATCAGTACGACCGACCTCGAGGAATTGGAAGTTGTTGTCTAAACGTTCAGCCATAATATTCTCTCTCTACGTACGCTCAACCATTAAGCAGCGCTGCGCTTAACATTGTGTAACAAGCTCTCTAGGCTGGCAGCCTTAGGCTTCACTAACCAGAACTTACGCATGTAATCTTCAAACTCGTCTAGGATGGTTTGTCCCCAAGCACTACCCGTTTCGGCTACAAACTCCTGAATCACACTACGCAGGTGATGACGATGAGCTTCGTAAGACTCTTGGGTAATACGAGAAATTTCAACTAACTCGTTGTTGTATTTCTCAGAGAACGTGCGATCTAAATCGAGTACGTAGGCAAAACCACCGGTCATACCTGCACCGAAGTTGTAACCAGTTTTACCTAGTACAGTGACCAAACCCCCTGTCATATATTCGCAACAGTGATCACCGGCACCTTCAACCACAGCATGAACACCTGAGTTGCGAACAGCGAAACGCTCGCCTGCAATACCCGCTGCAAATAATTTACCGCCTGTCGCACCGTACAGACAGGTGTTACCAATAATCGCCGTGTCTTGGCTTGCAAAACTGCTACCTACCGGCGGGTAAACCACAACTTTACCGCCGGCCATACCTTTACCGACATAGTCGTTGGCATCACCTTCGAGATACATATTTAAGCCGCCGGCGTTCCACACACCAAAGCTTTGACCTGCAGTGCCTTTCAACATTAGCGTCACGGGGACATCCGACATGCCTTGGTTGCCATAACGAAGGGCAATTTCGCCACTCAAACGAGCACCTATCGAGCGATCGCAGTTGGTCACAGTGAACTCAAAAGTACCGCCTGACTTGGCTTCAATACTTGCAAGAGTGGTTTCTACCATACGCTCAGCCAGTAAACCTTGGTCAAATGGCTCGTTGCGCTCAACCTGACAGAAACGTGGCAAGCGAGGATCTGCTCCACCGTCTGACAAAATTGGGCTTAAATCCAACTTGGCATGTTTGGCCGTCGTACCTTCAATAACTTGTAACAGGTCAGTGCGACCAATCAATTCTTCCAACGAACGCACACCAAGCTGAGCTAATAGCTCGCGAACTTCTTGGGCAACAAATAAGAAGAAGTGTTTAACCATTTCAACTGTGCCGATATAGTGGTCATCACGCAGGCGCTTGTCCTGTGTAGCAACACCTGTCGCACAATTGTTAAGGTGGCAAATACGTAAGAATTTACAGCCAAGTGATACCATTGGGGCGGTACCAAAACCAAAACTTTCAGCGCCCAAAATAGCGGCTTTAATCACATCTAAGCCAGTTTTCAAACCACCATCGGCTTGCACACGCACCTTGCCACGCAAGTGGTTAATACGTAGCGCTTGCTGGGCCTCACTCAAGCCCAATTCCCATGGCGAGCCAGCATTGCGGATAGAGGTCAGCGGGCTAGCTGCCGTGCCACCATCGTAACCTGATATGGTAATTAGATCGGCATAGGCTTTGGCGACACCGGCAGCAATGGTACCGACGCCTGGCTCTGACACCAATTTAACCGAGACTTGAGCCGACGGGTTGACTTGCTTGAGATCAAAAATTAGCTGTGCCAAATCTTCAATCGAGTAAATATCGTGATGGGGTGGAGGTGAAATCAGTGTGACACCAGGTACTGAATAACGCAGACGCGCGATCAAATCGTTGACCTTACCTCCGGGCAATTGACCACCTTCACCAGGCTTAGCACCCTGAGCGACCTTAATCTGCAATACTTCTGCATTCACCAAGTAATGAGGCGTTACTCCAAATCTACCTGAAGCTACCTGCTTGATTTTAGATACACGGTTGGTACCAAAGCGCGCAGGGTCTTCACCACCTTCACCTGAGTTGGAACGGCCGCCAAGGCTGTTCATGGCTTCAGCGAGTGCTTCGTGAGCTTCTGGTGACAGTGCACCTAATGACATACCCGCCGAATCAAAGCGAAGTAGTATATTTTGTAGCGGTTCGACTTCATCGATATCTATCGGTGTCACGTCATCACGCAACGCCATTAAATCTCGCAACGTAGCAATAGGGCGGCTGTTAACTAGCTTCGCATAGCGACGGTAAGCTTCTGGATTACCCGTTTGCACCGCTTCTTGAAGGGTGCGCACAACATCAGGGTTAAACGCGTGGTATTCACTACCGTGCACATACTTAAGCAAACCACCTTGCTCAACCGACTTGCGGGCGGTGTAAGCCAGCTTTGCCAATTTCTTCTGGTCTGCTTCCAGCTCAGCAAAATCGGCACCTTGAATACGAGAGGCGACCCCTTTAAAGCATAGGTCAACGACATTGCGTGATATGCCAACAGCTTCGAACAACTGAGCCCCACGATATGAACTGATGGTTGAAATACCCATCTTGGACATAATTTTTAGAAGGCCTTTGTTGATGCCCTTGCGGTAATTCTTGTGTGACTTATCTGGATCACCCAACAGCTCGCCTTTGGCAATCAAGTCGCTGAGTACCGAATAGGAGAGGTAGGGGTAGACACAACTCGCACCAAAACCAATCAACGTAGCAATATGGTGAGAATCACGGGCCGTTGCCGTTTCAACCACAATGTTAGAATCGGTGCGCAAACCAGCTTCTATCAAGCGGTGGTGAACAGCACCCGTCGCCAACAATGCATGAACGGGCAGCATGCCTTTTTGAATATCACGATCGGTTAAAACGACAAATACTGTGCCTGCTTTGACGGCTGTTTCAGCAGCGTCAGCAATATCTTTAACTGCTTGTTCTAACGTCTTTTCTTCGGGATTGTATTGCAGGCTCAAAGGTAGCGAGGGATAACCGCGCGACTCTAAATTGGTCAATGCCTGGAATTTACTGTCCGATAAAACAGGCGAAGACAACACTACGCGATTAGCGTGCTCAGCCGTTTCTTCATAAACATTAAGCTCGGGCCCCATGCATGTCTCCAAAGACATAACAATGGCTTCACGCAGTGGGTCGATAGGTGGATTGGTCACCTGAGCAAATTTCTGGCGGAAGTAATCGTATAGCGAGCGTTGTTGTGACGACAAAACCGCCATTGGGGTATCGTCACCCATTGAGCCTACAGCTTCCTGACCCGTCTCACCTAGTGGACGCAATACCTGTTCTGCCTCTTCGAAAGACACCTTGAACATTTTCATGAAGACATCGAGGTCGTCACCGGTAATTTGGTTGACTGGCTCGTCGCTATCCAAATGGCCTTCAATCACCACGGTGTTTTGACGCAACCATTTACGATAAGGCTTGGACGATTTTAGGCGCTGATCAATATCATCGGTCAGTAGCAGCTCACCTGTGTGGGTATCCACCACAAGCATTTGACCGGGACCAATACGACCTTTGCTAACGACATCTTCGGGAGAGTAATCGTAAACACCAATTTCAGAAGCAAGAGTAATGAAACCATCTTTGGTAATGACATAACGCGCTGGACGCAAACCGTTGCGGTCCAACATACATACCGCGTGACGCCCCTCAGTTAACACCAAGCCCGCCGGGCCATCCCAAGGCTCAAGGTGCATCGAGTTGTACTCGTAGAAGGCACGGAGATCAGAGTCCATAGACTCGATATTTTGCCATGCAGGTGGAATCATCATACGCAGGGCACGGAATAGATCCATGCCACCGGTTAATAATACATCTAGCATGTTATCCATACTGGAAGAGTCAGAGCCAGTGCGGTTAACTAATGGCATCAGCTCTTTAATATTCGGGAGCTTTTCACACACGAACTTGCTAGAACGGGCATCGGCCCAATTGCGGTTGCCATCAATGGTATTAATTTCGCCATTGTGAGCCAACAAGCGGAAAGGCTGAGCTAGAGGCCAACGAGGGCTGGTATTAGTCGAGAAGCGTTGGTGGAAAACACAAATAGCTGTTTCCAAACGCTCGTCAGCAAGGTCTAGATAAAAACGCGGTAAATCGACCGGCATCACCAAACCTTTGTATGACAATACACGCTCAGACAAACTACAAATATAGAAGTCTTGGTCGCTTTCCAATGCTTTTTCAGTCAAGCGACGAACAACAAATAATTTAGCCGAAAGATCTGCTGGATCAACATCTGGCGCGTCGATAAACAGCTGTTCAATTTCAGGCAGCGTCTCCAGAGCAATCTCACCACAAACAGTGGGATCTACTGGAACTTTACGCCAGCCAACAACCTTGAGACCTTGAGCCTCAACTTGCTTGGCAAACTCCGCTCTCGCTGCAGCAGCCAGGTCGGTGTTCTTGCTCAAAAATATCTGGCCGACAGCAAAATGATTGCTTAAGGTCACCTGCAGGTCTTGTTCAGCAACGCTGCGTAAAAAGCTTGTAGGGCTCTGAATTAAAAGGCCGCAACCATCACCGGTCTTGCCATCTGCGGCAATACCACCTCGGTGGGTCATACATGTAAGGGCTTCGATAGCTGTGCTCAACAAGCGGTGACTTGACTCTCCATGCATGTGTGCAATCAAGCCAAATCCACAGTTATCCTTGAATTCACCGGCGGTATACAGTCCTGCGCTCATAGACAAATCCGAAAAGTTGATAAAAAACAGTGTTTTATGAATCCCTAGAAGCCACAAAAAGCCGACACTAGAAAAATGGGAGATGTATTTTACACGCGACGGGTCGGTCGAACAAATTTTTACCGTTCAAAAAATTAGTTTTTGTTCAAAATACAAGCAAAAAACAAGATGGAAAATAAAATAATTGAGGTTTTACAGTAGCTTAACGAACTTCTTCACGCATACGTATCCATGGATCACCAGCCTTTAATTCAGGTGGAATTCGGTTTATTTGGCGCTTAGCCGCCGCTTTATCGGGGTATGCACCGTACAAAAGCACAAACCAAGCTCGACCATTACGCTCAGTTTGAACAATATCCAACGGATGATCAGGATGCTTTTTAAGCACACCATCCAGTCTTGATCTATCGTAAACACCCATAAGCTGGATAGTTACTGGCGGAATGGCATCTACCGATTCTTGCGCTGGACTTTCTTCTTTCAATGGAACATTTGACACATTTTCGTCTATCTTGTCGAAGGGCGCTTTTAAAATCGGTTTATCTTCAGTGGTATCGTTGACAGGAGAATCTTGGGCATCGGCCAAAATAGGGTCAGACACTTGAGACACTTGCACGCCTTGCGATTCAATTTCCTTAAGTGGCTCGTCTAATACTAATTCATCATCTTTAGTTTCGAGATCGTCTAAAGGCTTTACATTGTATGATAGAGACTCTTCGCGATACTCCGTAGGTCGCTCGAGAGGCACCGCTAAAGCCTCAGACGCTTCCTGATCCCCAACCAACAGGACATAGATAACCGCGGTCAAAATAAGACTTAAGGCAACAACCGCAATAGCCGAACTACTCAGCAAATTTTTCTTGGGTTTGGGACGTTGATGCTCACTTATCAAATGCTGCAGGGCATTCTCCAATTGAAGAATATTTCCCTTAGCATTGGCGACGAGCTGGTCCAAGTCTTTCACACTCAGCAAGTGATGCATTTCAATACCACTGGGAGCCAGTCGTTCGTTGAGATGGTGAATCATTTTATGCGGATGCAAAGCCTGCAACTGCAACTGGGGAACACTATCGGCGACACCGAAACCATCCAGACATTCACGGTAATAGCTATCCGTAACCAGCACCATTTTCATTTGGCTGTGTTGAAGCTGAGATAACTGCCAGAAAAACCTTTGGGCACTATCACTCAAGGCATCAAAATGATCGATGTATATTAATAAATATCGCCCTAGATCAGCTTCTAATTCGGCATGCTGAAGGAGTTTTTCTGTCGCCTCACGACGCGTTTTGATGGGGCCACCGCTTAATTCAAAGGCGTCTAAAACAAAGTTGAGAATGTCATCGGCACTGTTGAGAACCTTGCCGTCGATGTACAGCGAAATAACATCATCGGGCAACGAATCCTGAGCCTGCTTAATCAGCGCGGTTTTACCAACCCCCGGGTCACCATACAGCAGTACTGTTCCGGAATATTTCCAGTGATGATCAATTTGCTGCAGAATATCGCTGCGATGGGCATCGAAGTAAAAATCACTTTGTGTTTTAGTCAACAAGCTTTCCACTGAATGCAATACATCCTCTTGAAATGACGCCTTCAATGCTTCCATGCTAACCTCGCTAGCGACAGTAATCCTCAAGTGTTGCTTGAAGCGCTGCAGGTGGGAAATCATTCCCCACATAGGCCTCTCCCAACTTTTTCAACAGGACTAAGCGCAATGATCCATCAAGTACTTTCTTGTCCACTGCCATTAAAGACATGTAATCTTCTAAGGTCATCCCTTCTGGGCTGGTGATCGGTAAACCACACTTCTCAATTAGTCGCTTAGTGCGCTGGCATTGATCCATTGTCACCGAACCCATACGATGCGATAAATCCATTGCCATTAGCATCCCAACAGCTACCGCTTCACCATGCAAATAAGAAGAGTATTGGGTTGCCGTTTCAATGGCATGCCCAAATGTATGACCTAGGTTAAGAATAGCCCTAATTCCACCTTCGCGCTCATCTTGTGAAACGACATCAGCTTTTGTTTGGCAAGATGTTGCTATGGCATATTGCAATGCCTGTTCATCACGGGCCATCAGTGCATCAACATTAGTTTCAAGCCATACAAAGAAATCTTCATCCGCTATCAAACCATACTTAATGACTTCGGCCATTCCTGCCGCAAATTCTCTCGCCGGCAAGCTGCGAAGGGAGTCCGTATCGATAAGCACACTTTGTGGTTGGTAAAATGCACCAATCATGTTTTTACCCATCGGGTGGTTAACACCTGTTTTGCCACCTACCGAAGAATCCACCTGCGAAAGAAGCGTCGTAGGTATTTGCACAAAATCGACACCGCGCTGATAACAAGCTGCAGCAAAGCCAGTCATATCACCAATGACGCCACCACCAAGGGCCACCAACGTCACCGTTCTGTTAAAACGACATTCCAGCAAAGCATCAAACACCCTATTTAAGGTATCTAGTGTTTTGAACTTTTCTCCATCCGGTAAAATAACATGCTGTACCGTCTTACCCTGCAGCGCCTCAGTAACCTTTTGCAAATAAAGGGGGGCAATCGTCTCATTCGTTACCACCATAACCTGCTGGCCTCGAATATGCTGCTGAAGTAACTCTGCATTACCCATCAACCCAGGCCCAATATAAATGGGATAAGAACGATCACCAAGGGCGACATGGAGCTGTTTCATAAACTTCTCTAATTAAATTGACTAATGTAAGTGTTGATTTGGTCACCAATATCTCGAGCGACTATGTGAGGCGGCCGATTATCAGTGGTCACTATGATATCTGCAATAGAGCGATACAAGGGATCTCGAATGGTAAACAGCGACTCTAAAATTTGTCTGGGATTGTCATTCTGTAACAGGGGTCGATTTCGATCTCGAGCTGTTCGTTCTACCTGCTGATCGACAGTGGCATACAAATAGACCACAACTCCACGTTCAGACAAATAGTGGCGATTCTGCTCGATCGTCACCGCGCCACCGCCTGTAGCAAGCATCAGCCCCTCACCCTGACTTAATTCATCAATGGCGCGGGTTTCTCTTTCACGAAAACCCGCCTCTCCCTCAACATCAAAAATCCAGGGAATATCCGCACCTGTCGTCTCTTCAATGTATTTATCAGCATCAACAAAATTAAGCTTGAGCTTATCGGCCAAAAGACGGCCAATGGTTGTTTTACCGGCCCCCATCGGACCGATTAAAAAAATATTTGTAGTTTTTTTCATTAAAGCTCTCACTGCGCGCCACCGAAACGCATAGGCATTATATAGCCTAAGCGCTTTGGGTTAAATGCGCAGCGAGTTTAAAAAAGAAAGCGCCACTTAACGTAGCGCATCAGCAAGGATACTAGGCGTAATAAAGATCAACGTTTCTGTTTTGCTAGTAGTCTGAGTTTTGCGTTTAAATAAATTACCCAACACAGGAATATCACCTAACAATGGCGTTTTGGTGGTGGAATTAATATCTTCTGTTTGGAAAACACCGCCCAACACAATGGTTTCTCCATTATCAACCAACACTTGTGTTTCCAATTGGGTAGTGTCAATCAGAGGCTGATCATTACTGGCCACACCAGCCAAGGCGTCTTGGGTGATAATTAGATCCATAATGATTCTATTATCCGGCGTGATCTTAGGCGTCACCTGCAGCTTTAACACGGCCTCTTCCAAGGTAATCGTTGCCTGCTGATTACCAGCACCTTCCGAGGCACCTGTTTGGCGTGTTTGATAGGGAATTTTCACCCCCGAACTGATCATAGCTTCCTGCTTATCGCCAGTAATTACTTTAGGCTGTGAAACTACTTCACCGTAACCACCTGACTCAAGCGCAGACAACTCAAGATTTAACAGCATGCCCGCATCGGCATAACCAATACTAAACTTACTGGTATTACTGTCAGCCACGCCCAAATCTACAGCCAGTGCGTTGGGGTAATCGGCGAGTAGGCCACCACCACTGTTAAAGCTCTCGCGCAAGGCTGTCACCGACTCAAGCCCACCCCCAGAAATTAATCGGCCGTTATCTGCTGTGCCAACGCCACCCCACTGTACACCTAGCTTTTCAGAAAAATCCGAGCTGGCTTTGACAATACGGGCTTCAATCATGACTTGCCGAATCGGCACATCTAACATTTCAATCAAACCGCGAATTTCATCCAACTTGGCCGCGGTTTCAGTGATTAATAGTGCGTTTGTTCGCTCATCAACATGGACAGAGCCTCGTTCAGATAACAAACTCTGATAGTCATCATCACCATTTGTACTGCTTCGTCTAGACGTTTGACCACTTTCGTTTTCACCCATAAACATATCGTAGAGCTCTTTCGCATCGGCGTAGCGAATCTTTATGAACTCTGTTTGAAGCGGTGCTAGTTCTTCGCGCTGCTTATTGTGTTCAACCTCTTTACGCTCGCGCTCAGCGATTTCATCCGCCGGCCCAACCATTAAGACATTGCCCTCAACTCGCTTATCTAACCCTTTAGTTTTTAACACTAAATCTAGCGCCTGATCCCAGGGTACATTCTGCAATCGCAAAGTAATATTGCCAGCCACTGTGTCACTAGCGACCAGATTCAGGTCAGTAAAGTCTGCGATCAGCTGCAACACCGAGCGCACAGGAATATCTTGGAAATTCAAAGATAAACTGTCACCCGCATAGGTAAATGCACGCCGTTTCTCAGCCATTTCTTCGTCACTGAGCGGCTTAACGCTAATAACATATTGTTCGTCAGCCTGATAAGCCAAGTAGTCAAACTGCCCTGAAGCTTGCATGTTAATAGATACCGCATTGGGAGCTTGTATGACATCAAAGCCACTCACTGGTGTCGCAAAGTCCACCACATCATATTTACGCTGTAATTTTTCTGGGACATTTAAATCGAGGAAATCGACTTTTAAGTTCGAACCCTCAACTCTGACATCAACATCGATACGTTGCTCGCTCAAATCGAGGATCAGCATACCTTCGCCGGCAGGCCCGCGTTTAAAGTCTAAGCTGCGGATGCTGCCAACGGCATTACTATTAGCAACGTCGCCACTACGCTTGAGCGATGAGGTCAACACCCCTTCCGAAGGACGTGTGACAAAGTCACCAGCACCTGCTTGGCTAAGTTCAATGACTAAAGAATTACCGCGCACATCAGTGCTATAGGGAGACATAGACTTCATATTCACGATAGCTCGTGTGCGATCGCCAGCCTCAAGTACCATCAAACTTTCGGCATTGGCCATACCTAGCGTATGTTTCTTTTGTGCTAACTGACTGCTCACTCCAGCCATATCGACTACAAGACGGGCAGGCTTGGTAATGGTATAAGTCTTGGGACTCGGCGGCGTTCCATCAAAATCGAGTCGAATTTCTAATGCACCGCTAGATGTATTGGCAAACTCTACATTCGTTAGCGCGACACTCGCCCATGCAGAGGTTGTCGTCACAGCACATAAGATGGCAGCCGCCCAGCTTATCGCAACAAAACCTTTGTGCTTAAATCCATTTTTCATATCTATCTCCGACTCGCTTAATTCTCAAGCACTTGCAAATTTAATGTTTTGGGACGCTCTAACCAGCCACCAAGACCATCTGGGACAATTTCAATTAATGAGATGAAAGTATCCCCTAATTCAATCACCTTGCCATGATTTCGCCCCATGTAGTTACTCACAGCAACACGGTGCACATTTGACTCGGTATCTGTCACCAGAGCCCAAAAACCCTTGCTATTGGATAGTGTGCCAACCATGGCTAAATTATCGAGATCAAATCCTTCCAGAAACTCTTTGGGTCGAGAAAAATCGGGTTTTATAGAGGCATCACTGCGGCGCTTCTGCAACGCAAGAATATCAACCGGCTTTTCAAACGGTGGACGCAGCGCCTGGGCTGAATAAGTAAACGCCTTATAGGGCTTAAATACCGGCACTGGGGGTACTTTTCCAACAGGCTTAGACTTTGTTTCTGCAACAAACTGCTGCAAATCTTCGTTACCGCCGCTGCATGCTGTCATTAACGCGGCAATCACTAAAACAAACCATCGTAATTTAGGAGTCATCAGTCATCCTCCTTGTAACGATAGGTCTTGGCTAAAACATCAAAGGTTAAACCAGTCATCGTTTTGCCATCGGGCCTGATAGTGAAATCGTGTAGCGTCACAATCCTAGGCAGTGCTGCCACTCCGCTCACAAAACTACCCATATCATGGTAGTTTCCCTGTGTGTTAATAGAGATCGGTAATTCGACGTAAAATTCTTTGCGCTGCTCTGCCAATAACTTAATGCTGTTAAAGGACAAGCGCGAGCTTTCGCCACGATTAGTAATATCTTCCAACAAACCAGGAACCTCTGTATCACTCGGCAATTGACCTAAAAGCTTGCCAAAGGATTGCTCCATTTCCGCTAATTGCTGTTTTAAGGCAGGAAGATTGGCCGCCTTAAATGCTTTAGCTTCAAATTGCTGCCTTAACTCTTGCTCACGACGTTGCTCGTTTTCAAGCTGCTTAGTCATGTCCTCAACAAACAGTTTATAACCACCAAATAGAGCGCATATACCGAGAAATACAGCCGCTACGATCTTGGCAGGGTTCGGCCAAGAGCCCGGGTTTTCCATATCCAGGGAATTAAAATCAAATGCCTGTAGCGCTTCCCATTGGGCTTTGAGATTAGAGGTATCCATTACTCATCTTCCTCCAAGCTATCGTTGGGATCAGCGAGCTTAACCGTCATCAAGAAGTTATTAGCATTCTCACCTTCTTGAGGGTTAGCTGTCACCGAGGTTAACAAAGGATTGGCAAACCAATCAGATGATTCAAAAGCCCGCATGAGACTCGAAACCCGATTATTGGATTCTGCTGTGCCATCTAAACTCAGTGTTTTATTGGCTTCTGTGTACTTAATAGAGCGATAGTAGACACCGTCTGGCAATGTGCGAACCAATTCATCGAACAAGCGGACAATCACTGGCCGATTACCTTGCAGCTCTTGGATTACACGCATCCGCTCCAACAACTGATCACGTTTTTTCTCCAACTCTTGAATTTCACGAATCTGAGCATCGAGTAAAGTAATCTGCTGATTTAAATAATTATTGCGGCTACGTTGTCCATCAATCGACATGCTGTATGCCTGCATCACAATGACGACAACTAATACTGCGACACCTACCGCCACACCCAAAAGAGCAAAAAATTCTTTCTTGAGCTCTTCACGGCGCTCTTCACGCCATGGAAGTAAATTAATGTTGGCCATCGTCGAAACTCCTCAAAGCTAGGCCACAAGCAATCATTAAAGCGGGTGCGTCTTTGGCGAGTGAATCGGTATCGACCTTGCTACTAATTTCCATTTGTGCAAAAGGGTTGGCAACGACGGTGGGAGTATCAAGCTTTTGGGCAACAATTTCTGCGAGCCCTTCCATCGCAGAGACACCGCCCGCCAAAACGACTAGGCTTACGTCATTGTATTGGCTTGATGAGAAGAAAAATTGCAGCGCACGAACCAACTGTTGTACAACGGCATCAATAAATGGCTCGAGGACTTCGGTCTGATAATCATCGGGCAAGCCGCCTTGCTTCTTGGCAAGTCCCGCTTCTTCGGTGGATAAACCATAACGCCGCTGTACTTCGTCAGTAAGCTGACGACCGCCAAACAATTGCTCGCGGGTATACACTGACTGACCATTTACTAACACACTAAGCGTGGTCATGGTGGCACCAATATCGAATACTGCCACCGTATCTTCGCTTCCCGATAAATTAACTTGGTCAGCTATAATGCCGTAGGCACGCTCAATGGCATGGGCTTCAATATCTATTACCTTGGCCGTCAATCCAGCTTGCTCAAGGGCATCCACTCGCAAATCAACAGTTTCTCGTCGACACGCGACCAGCAGCACCTCATTCATATCGGAGTGATCCGGGGATGGACCTATCACCGTGAAATCAATCGCGACTTCATCCAGCGGATAAGGAATATATTGATCCGCCTCTAAACTGATTTGGGCTTCCATGGCGTCATCATCTAAATCGGCATCTAGCTCAATCACTTTGGTAATCACCGATGAGCCTGTGACTGCAGCCGCGGCTGAAGTTAGCTTTGATTTAGACCTAAGTAGCGCCGCTTGAATAGCATTAGCCACCGCATCGCTGTCTACGATGTTTTTTTCCACCACAGCGTTTGCGGGTAATGGTAATACCGCGTAACTTTCAACCTTTAAGGCTCCATTACCTCGACTAAGCTCCAACAACTTAATGGTTGTTGAGCTAATGTCGACGCCGAGCACCGCTGGTTTTTTCTTTTTCAGAAATCCTAACACTGATGTCGATCCCGTCCGTGAAATGTTTCCCAATAAGCCTCCTCAATAAAACTGGCTTTGAATTAAGCACACCGTAAGCTGCAAATGTGGCTATAATGGCAAAGTCTGAATTCCTGAGAAAACCGTACAAACACAATATAGACCATATGAAAACAATCCGCGCCACTACATCAAAATTAGTTTGGTTTTTTCTTTTCTTAATTGCCTCTTCTGCAATGATAGGCAGCGCTACCTACCTGAGTTTAAGCCCCTCACTCCCTGACGTTAAGACGTTTCGCGATTACAAACTTCAAACACCATTGCGCATTTATAGCGCCGACGGCCTTCTCATGGGAGAATTTGGGGAGAAAAAGCGTACACCTCTGCACTATAACGACATTCCAAAAGGTTTTATCAAAGCCCTGTTGGCCGCGGAGGATGACCGCTTTTTTGAACACCGCGGTATCAATTTAAAAGGCCTAGCTCGAGCGGTCATCGACATTGTCACTACGGGTGAAAAAGGTTCCGGCGGCTCCACGATCACCATGCAAGTCGCCAGGGCCGTGTTCTTAAACAAAGACCGTGTCTTTATCCGTAAATTTAATGAAATCATTCTTTCGCTTGAAATGGAGATTGCTCTATCCAAGGAAGAAATCCTCGAAATGTATGTCAACGAGGTCTTTCTTGGACATCGCGCTTACGGCTTTGAAGCTGCCGCCAATGTCTATTATGGAAAACCACTGAGTGAACTCAATTATGCGCAGTGGGCGATGCTTGCCGGATTGCCCAAGGCTCCCTCAGCTTACAATCCCATCGTGAACCCTCCCCGCGCCCTAATTCGCCGCGATTGGATTATCAATCGCATGCATACCTTAGGCTATATCGATGCACAGCAACATCGTGCAGCTCTGGCGTTTGAAGACAATGCCTATAAGCACGACAGCCCTCTCGAGCTTTACGCTCCCTACGCTGCTGAAATGGCTCGCCAAGTACTCCTAGATATGTTTGGCCCCCAAATCTACACCGACGGATTTGTCGCTCACACCACTCTGCGTGCCAATTTACAAGCCAAGGCTGACCGTGCAGTGAAAGATGGCTTATATGCCTACGACAAACGCCATGGATATCGAGGCCCCGAAGCGATTCTTGAAGCACCTAGCAGCGAGGAATCCAGTCCAGACACCGACATTGACACCATCATTACAGAACGCGATTCGCTTACTCTAGCTATCGATAAAACCGATGACAGCATCCAACCTTATCGCGACAAATGGTTAGCTGCGCTTAAACAGTACCGTGAATTTGATGGCAATGTCCCCGCGGTAGTGACGGCGATTGATGAGTTTGGTGCAGACCTACTGCTAGAGGAAGGAGAATTTGCGAGACTCGCGTGGGAAAATGGTTTGTCCGATGCACGTTCCTATATCGATGAAAATCGCCGCGGCCCAAGACCTAAATCCGTTGAGGATGTTGTTGCTGTTGGTCATCTAATCCGCGTTAAACAAGCTGAAGACGGACGCTGGCATTTAAGTCAAATACCCAAAGCACAGGCGGCGCTAGTCAGTTTAGATGCCAATACTGGGGCCATTAAAGCGGTAACTGGCGGGTTCGATTTTTCTCAGAGTAAATTTAATCGTGTGACTCAAGCAGCGAGGCAGCCGGGCTCCAACCTCAAGCCATTTATTTATGCTGCAGCACTGGAGAACGGTTTTAATGCAGCGAGCATCTTTAACGATGCCCCTGTTGTGTTCAATGACAAAGCGCTTGAAAGCACATGGCGTCCAGAAAATGACAGTGGCAAGTTTGCAGGTCCAACTCGCCTTCGCGAAGCGTTATACAGCTCAAGAAACCTAGTCTCTATCCGCCTGTTACAACAGCTTGGCATCCGCAATGCCATTGATTATCTTACGCTTTTTGGCTTTGAACGGGACAAACTGCCACCCGATCTATCGCTAGCCTTGGGCACACTGGCAGTGACGCCGCTTCAGATAGCCCAGTCGTACGCTGCCTTTGCTAACGGCGGCTTCAAAATTGAGCCCTATATCCTGCAACGCATTGAAAGCTTTGATGGTGGCATTCTCTACGAACACTCACCACTAGTCGCCTGCGCTGAATGTACCGCCACTGGCAATGTGGGTTCCCGCCTTAGCGATGAAGAAAAAACCGCGCTAGCACTGACCATGGAAATTGGGTTAGCCGACGAAAGCAACGAAAAACCCGTTCAATACGCACCGAGAATTATGGATGAACGCGTTAATTTCATCATGACCGATATTCTGAGCGACACCATTAAGAAAGGAACTGGCCGTCGCGCGCGAGCATTAAAGCGCAACGATATTGCAGGTAAAACGGGCACAACCAATGGCCCAACCGATGTTTGGTTCTCTGGTTTTAATGAATCCATAGTGACCACGACTTGGATGGGTTTCGATAATAACTCCAACCTTGGTTCTGGCGAGTTCGGTAGTAATGCTGCGCTACCCATGTGGATAGATTATATGGAACTTGCACTACCCGAAACCCCTCAAAAGCGTCGCAAGCAACCCGATGGACTGGTAACTATTAGAATAGATCCAGAGACAGGTAAAGCGGCAAGTGCCAACCAACGCGGTGCCATATTTGAAATTTTTAGGGAAGAAAATGCGCCGCTAGCGGAGAGTCAATCTCAGACCCCAGACAACAACTCAACGACAGAAGATTTAGCGCCAGCTGAATTGTTTTAATCCAATGGCACCATCATGTCTG
>Ga0181572_10000845_pt1 | contig 22211 bp, 23 predicted proteins | sample 101ome_26_FD_133004 | JGI IMG/M metagenome (GOLD analysis project Ga0181572, IMG submission 133004) | Coastal salt marsh microbial communities from the Groves Creek Marsh, Skidaway Island, Georgia - 101408AT metaG (megahit assembly) | ecosystem: Environmental > Aquatic > Marine > Intertidal... | reverse complement strand
CAATTCTTTTCCAGTGGTGATAGAGCGGTGCAGGAAACGTTGCTCAGTGCCTGCTGGGGAGAACCGGTTTCGGTGAGGCGTTTCTGATGGGCGGCTTACTGCCCACGCATGAACAGCTTGTCCAGCTCGTTCAGTGACATCTGCACCCAGGTAGGGCGACCGTGATTGCACTGGCCTGAGCGTTCGGTGCGTTCCATATCCCGCAAGAGGGCATTCATTTCCGGGATCGTGAGCTGGCGATTGGCGCGCACCGAGCCATGGCAGGCCATGGTGGACAGGATTTCATCGCGGTGCGCTTCGATGCGGTCGCTGGCGCCGTGTTCGAGAAAATCCGACAGCACATCGCGCACCAGCTGTTCCACGTCGGCACTTTTCAAGATAACCGGCACCTGGCGAATGCTGATGGTCTCCGGTCCCTGACGCCCCAAGGTCAAACCCAGTTGCTCCAGCGCCTCGCGATTTTCCTCGGCGCAATCGGCTTCGTTTTCACTCACCGCGACGGATACCGGCACCAGCAATGGCTGGGAACGAATGCCCTCATCACTCATCGCGGTTTTCATGTGTTCGTAGGTGATGCGTTCGTGAGCGGCATGCATGTCGACCAGGACCAGGCCGTGTTCGTTCTGCGCGAGGATGTAGATGCCATGGAGCTGGGCGATGGCAAAACCCAGTGGCGGGATTTCTTCATCATCGGTGGCCGCAGGCATTAGCTGTCTTGGCGCAGACGGCGCGGCAAAGTCCCTGAAAGTAGACAGTTGCGATTCCACCTGATGGCGTGACAACCCGAAGCCCTGCTGTCGGGGAGCGCTATAACCGGGTTCCGCAATGGAATTGATACTGCCGATGCGTGCCACGGGTTCTACAAAAACCTCTTCGTGTTGAGAGTCGGTTATTGCTTGAGGCCGCACATCCGCCAGCGAGCGATGCAGGGCGCTGAAGAGAAAGTCATGCACCAGGCGACTGTCGCGAAAGCGCACCTCGTGCTTGGTCGGGTGGACGTTCACATCCACCAGGGATGGATCCAGTTCAAGGTACAGCACAAAGGCCGGGTGGCGGCCGTGATAGAGCACATCGCGGTAAGCTTGCTTGATGGCATGGGTAACGAGCTTGTCGCGGATGGCGCGGCCGTTGACGTAGAAATGCTGCAGGTCGGCCTGGGAGCGCGAGAAGGTCGGCAGGCTGACCCAGCCCCACAGGCGCAGGCCACTGGATTCCATATTGATGGCGACGGTGTTGTCGATGAAGGCGGGACCGCATACCTGTGAGACGCGCCGGCGCTGTTCGGTTTCGGTGATGGCGGCCTCAAAGCGATGCACGGCACGGCCGTTATGCATGACATTGAAAGCGACATCGAAACGGCTCAGGGCGAGGCGGCGCACCATTTCATCTATGCGTTTGTATTCGGTCTGCTCGGTGCGCAGGAATTTGCGCCGTGCCGGGGTGTTGAAAAACAGGTCGCGTACTTCGACATTGGTGCCCGGCGGGTGGGCGGCCGGGCTGACCGTGGCGGCCATGTCACGGCCCTCGGTTTCCACTTTCCAGGCTTCTGAAGCCTCTGCCGTGCGGGAGATCAGGGTCAGGCGGGAGACGGAACTGATACTGGCCAGCGCCTCGCCGCGAAAGCCAAGCGAGGCCACATGTTCGAGATCGTCGAGTTCGCTGATCTTGCTGGTGGCATGGCGGTTGAGTGCTAGGGGCAGGTCGTCCTTTTCCACGCCGCTGCCGTTGTCGCGCACGCGAATGAGCTTGATGCCGCCTTTTTCCAGTTCAATGTCGATGCGGCTCGCGCCGGCATCAAGGCTGTTTTCCAACAATTCTTTGATCACGGAGGCCGGGCGTTCGACGACTTCACCGGCAGCAATCTGGTTGCTCAGGCGCTGACTCAGGAGTTGAATGCGGGCGTGCTTGCGGGGACTGCAGTCGGCAGGCATAACGATACTGTTCGGGTGATTCCTCTTTTACCAGGAGGGTATTTTGAGTTTCTGTCCGACCCGAATGGTATCACTATTCAGTTGATTGGTGTCGCGAATGCGGTCCAGCGGAATGCGGTAATTTTCCGCGATGCCCGACAGGGTTTCGCCACGGGCAATGGTGTGTTCGACAAAGGTGATGTCCAGTGTACTCATCATGCTGTTGGGTATGGTCAACTCCTGGCCAATGTGGATCGTGTTGGAGTCCAGGTGGTTGGCTATTTTTAGCTGGGCCAGCGGCACATTGAAACGTTCGGCAATTTCGCCGAGGGTGTCGCCACGGCTGACCACATAGCGAGACGGCGCGCCACCGTTTTCCTTCTGCCAGGACACCCAGGTCCCCGGCGGCGGATTGTTGAAGAACCAAGCCGTGATGCCCTCCACCACGGCGGCAGCAAAGCGCTGGCGCCAGGCGGCCGAGTCCAGGTTCCTGGCATCCGTGGGATTGGTGATATAGCCGGATTCCACCAGCAATGAGGGAATGTCAGCGCTGCGCAGCACCACAAAGTTGGCCTGCTCGACATTGCTACGGCGCATGTGGGTAACCTTCCCCAGCGAGGCGATGATGTTGTTGCCGGCCTCGATGCTGGAGGCAATGCTGGCTGTCATGCTCAGGTCCAACAGGACCGAGCGCAACACTTCATCCTTGTCATCCAGGCGCACCTTGCCCAGCCCACCGATGAGGTCGGCGGCGTTTTCCTTCTCTGCCAGCAGGCGGGCATGCTCACTGGTGGCGCCGCGCTGGGACAGGGCATAGATGGTGGTGCCGCGGGCCGAACTGCTGCTGAACGAATCGGCATGGATGGCCACAAAAAAATTGGCGTCGTTGGCGTGGGCGATGCGGGTACGTTCCTGCAGGTACATGCCGTAATCCCCGTCCCTTACCATCACCGCACGATAGCCGGGCGTGGCATTGACGCGCTTTTCGATTTCCCGGGCTATGGCTAGGGTCACCTTTTTCTCCTGCAGCTTGCCGAAACCGATGGCACCGGGGTCTTCCCCACCGTGACCGGCGGAAATGGCGATCACGATATCGCGCTTGTCATTGGCCAGGTCGTCGGCGGAACGCTTGACTTCCTTTTCGGCACTGGCGACATCGCTGTCGTAGAAGTCGATGACCAGGCGGCTGCCATACTGATCGTTGGGTTCGAGCAGGAAGGAACGCGGCTGGGTCCTGGCGCGCATGTCGAAGACAACGCGGTAATCACTGCCGTTGCGCGGCGCCGAGCGAATATTGTTAATCGGGGTATTGTCCAGCTCAAGACTGCTGAAGTCGGCGGTCAGCTCGGCATCGCTGAGGTCGACCACGATGCGGTCGGGATTCTCGAGGCTGAAGACCTGGTGGTCGAGGTTGGCGCTGAGGTCAAAGACGAGGCGGGTGTATTCCGGGGCGCGGTACGCGCGCACATTTTCCACGACGGCCGCAAAACCGGGTGCTGCCAGTGCCCAGCAGCCCAGTGCAAAAAACAGCCTATAGATGTGTTTTGCCACCCGTAAATCCCTGAAAGCTGGCGAAATAGCCTAGCAATATTGCTTTAAAATCTATAATTTACAGTTATTTACAAGCAATTTCTACAAAAAATATGAGGTTTTGTCTGATGTCTGCGCCAGGTCACGCCGTGGCAAGCGCTGCGGCCATGGCCTCGCCCCTGGGGGTATGGGCCTCCCAGGTGATCCGGCGTCCGCGCTCTTCCAGGCTCAGTATGAGCGCCAGGTCGGCCGGTGGCAGGACGCCAAAGGCTTTTTCGGGCCACTCAATCAGCACGAGGGCGCTGTCAGCGAGATAGTCCCAGAGGCCGATAAACTCCAGTTCCTCCGGGTCTTCGAGGCGATACAGATCGAAGTGGAAGATGCGGACAGCGCCTATTTCATAGGGTTCCACGAGGGTATAGGTGGGACTTTTTACGGCGCCTTCATGGCCCAAAGACTGAACGATGCCGCGGCTCAGGGTCGTTTTGCCCGTGCCGAGATCGCCGCTGAGGGTGATCAGCGCCTGGCCTTCAGTGGCCCTGGCCAGAGCACGGCCAAAGGTGACGGTGGCCGCTTCGTCGGGCAGGAAAGTGGAGCGGGTCATAGGGGTTACGGGTTCACCAGGCGTTGTATGGTGCCAAGCAGGTCGGTGGCGAGCATCCCGCGTTCTCCGTGTTCACGGGCGACAAGATCCGCGGCATGGCTGTGAATGCAGGTGCCCAGGCGGGCGCTGTCTGCAGCCGGGAGACCCTGAGCGAGGAGTCCGCCAAGCACACCGCTGAGCACATCACCCATGCCGCCACTGGCCATGCCGGGATTGCCATGGGCACACTGGTCAACCTGGACGCGCTCGCCCTGACGGTAAGCCACAAGCGTGCCGGCTCCCTTGAGAATGCTGACGCCGCCAAAACTCGCCTGCAGCCGGGTAACCGCTGCAACCCGGTCCTGCTGGACATCCGCTGTGCTGGTATCCAGCAGGCGGGCCGCTTCGCCGGGATGCGGGGTGATGATCAGATCGCGGACATGCCCGATGTCGTTCATGCCCACGCTCTGGCTGAGAAAATTCAGGGCATCGGCATCCATGACCAGCGGCACCGGCCTGGTGGCCAGCGTTTGTAAGGTCAAGGTTAGGCACATACGCGACCAGTCGCTTTGCCCTAGACCCGGCCCGAGCACAATCACGCTCGCAGATGACAGCAGGCAGACGAGATCATCGCTGTCCTCGACGGCTTTCGCCATGAGTTCGGGGTAGCGGACAAGGAAGGCGGCACAGTGAAACGGATGCGTCGCCACGGAAACCAGCCCGGCGCCGGTGCGCGCGGCGCTCATGCCGGCCATCAGTGCAGCGCCGCCAATGCCTTTGTCACCCCCGATCACCAGCACATGGCCAAAATGGCCTTTATGGCCATCGTGCGGGCGCGCTTCGAGCTGGTGCTTGAGAGTGGCGTAATCGATTTTGCGGGGCTGGCTTGTCATGGCTCGGGCTTCAAAACATATAGCATTGATTATAGCCTGAAGCGGGCTTTGCACTGTGCATCTGGCAGGGATGTCCCGAAACGGGCAGAAAATTTATTGCCGCCATTTATCGTATCCCCACAACGAACAAGGCCCGTGTTCGACGGGCCTTGTGGTGGCCTGGGTGACCAGGCGGGATTCTGGAAAGTTTTGGCCGGTTAGGCCTGAACCTGAGTATTATTATCGTTAAACTGTGTCAGTTAGCGTGGCGTTTGCCCAGAGTAATGTGGCGTGGGCCTGAAGTGGCGACCTGTCCGCTAACGCCGAGCGGGATTTGCTGAATTTTTCCGCCCTGGGCTAGGAAGGCTGCAACCTGATCCTCAATGGCGCCGCTGGTGAAGTCTTCAGTCTGTTCTTTGATGGGTTTGCTTTTAACGCTTTTTGCACTAGCCATATTGATCCTTTTCTAGTTATCAAAATGTTGTGGTCTCTCGAGGTGGTTGCTGTGACAGGCAACGCCTACGAACGCGCTGTCTTTCTCTGATTTCCCTGAATTTGGCTCCTTAGAAACCGCAGCGCGGCCAGGCATTATAGCGATTAGCAGCTTCTTATTCATGTGGCCGCTGGCAAATACCCCCTCCTCGTACAAGGACACACCTGTAACTGGCTTGATTTGCTGCGAAATTCAGCTGTCAGCGGGTCACACTCACGAGACGAATCGCGAGCGCGATGAAGACCAGTCCCGCAAGCCGGTTCAGGACAGTCTGGGCTGTGGCAGAGCCTTTTAGCCCGTCGGCGATGAAACCTGCCATGGCGGCGATGCCGGTAAACACGATCAGTGCGACCAAGATGAAAATTCCGCCCAGCAGAAACAGCTGAGCGGGCATGTCCCCGGCTTGCGGATTGGCAAACTGGGGCAGGAAAGCGAGAAAGAATATCGCCACTTTCGGGTTGGTGATATTCATGATGATACCGCGCCGGTAAAGTGCCCGGGCGTCAGGCACGATGGCTTTATGGGCAGAAGCAATCGGCGTGGCAGCAGCCCGAAAGGCGCCCCAGGCCAGCCATAACAGATACCCCGCACCGACCAGCTTCACCGCTGTGAATGCGGTCGCGCTGACCGCAAAGATCGCTGCCACGCCTAGGGCGACGGCGGAAGTATGCACCATCAGGCCGGTGCATAGGCCCAGCGTAATCAGGATGCCGGAGCGGCGCCCGTACAAGGCTGACTGAGACAGCACAAAGATATTGTCCGGGCCGGGCGCCAGGGACAGCAGGGTTGAGGCGATGGCAAAAGCGATGAGGTTCTCGGGAGTCATGATTCGGGGGGGCTTGCAGGTGAAGGTTTAGTGCTGCATGGGTCTGCTTATTCGAACACCTATGCGACTCAAGCGGCTCCGGCATCGGGCAGGTATGTCGACGCCATTCACGTCAGACATGGCCCCTTGCAGATGCGGCTCTTTATACCCGCACCAAAAAGTACAGCGTAGATCAGAAAAGCAGGGCCTACCGCTTAAAGTGTGTCCTTGCTTACCTGGAAATTAGCAAATAATCAGTCGTGATGGCCGATCTCGCCGTCATTGAACAGGTAATCCTTTAGCTCTTCATCGAACTTGGGACTGCGGCGACGGATCCATTCCAGGGTCATGGCCGCATGCTCTTATTCCTCGTCGCGGTTGTTTGTGAAGATTTTCGTCTGTTCGGGGCCTGTGAGGCATCGCAGCGCTGGTTGGACCAGTCCACTGCTGCCAGTTCTTTCATCAGGCTGACAATGGCCCGATGCATCTCTTTGGTTTCATCTGACAGATACTTCGGATCTTAATGGAAGCCTTCATTTGCCATGCCGTTATTCTCCTTACTTCAAGCTCACAACAGCTGGTGTGCTTACTGTTGGTTTATGACACTCAGTGGCAGGCAATGCCAGGCAGCCAGTGGCTGCGATATCGGATGACGGCCCTAAGCGCCTTATAAGACCTACAACACATCGGGGACCAGCTTGGAATTGTAACCGCAGAAAATCAGATGCGCTTGCTATCGATCAAAAGCCGGCGACCTTGGGAGTCGCTGCTAGTGCACGCTTCTAATGTAGTGGTTGATGGTCGGGCAGGTGTCCGGTGCCAGCAACTCCTGGATTTTTCGCTGCACCATGGCGTCTTGTTTGCTGATTCTCTCATGCTGGCGCAAATGATCAAGCCAGCTGGCCACCTGGTAATGCTCCTGGAAGGTGTTGGGTTTGCCGATGTTTTCCAAGACGTTCCAGTCCCAGGCGCCATCGCGGCGACGGGCCTTGCCCAACTGGGCCATGATCTGCAGGAATTCAGCCCGGCATGCCGGGCGCACCTGGTAGCTGATGCGAATCATGACCGGGCCCTGGCCAGGCTGGATGTCGAGTTTTGGCTCAGGCAGTTTCCAGTGCCTGGACGGCGTGTGGTCCAGCGCTTCGTTGCCGCTTACCGGCCAGCGGCGGGTAAAGAATGCTGACACCATGAGGCAGCTGCAGGCCGTATAGATGGCCATCGGCACACTGGTAGCCTGGGCCAGGCCACCCCAGATGGCCGGGCCGATGGCCAGCGAGCCCATGAAAAAGGTCAGAAACACGCCCATGCCGCGTGAGCGTACCCAGTTCGGCAGGGCAGTTTGCGCCGCGGTCTGGGCTGCGGTCATGACCGTGATCCAGGCCGACCCGCACAGTGCCAGGGTAACCAGGGCGACAGAATAGACCTGGGTGAAAGCCGTGATGATCATGCCTGTCGCGAACACGATTGACGCCCCCGTGATCAACTGGTCGTTGTCAAAACGCGCGCGCAGCCGCGGCAGCATGAGGGCATTGATAATGGCGCCGACACTGATGAAGGCAAACAGCACGGCATACCCGAATTCATCCGCCCCGAGCAGGTCGCGTGCAATCACGGGAAACAGCGCCCACATGATGCTGGCAAAAAAGTAGAAGCCGATACTGCGGAAAATGGTCGATAGCAGGGCCGGGGAATGCCGGGCATAACGCAGCCCCGTTCTAACGGCAGGGACCAGGGGTTCCGGCGGCAGGGTGGTTTCCGGCGGTTGCCGGCGCCAGCGTATCAGCACGATGATAATGAAGGTAAAGGTCAGGGCATTGGTGAGAAACACAGCCCCAGGGCCCAGTGCTGCCAGAATGATGCCTGCGACCAGCGCGCCTAGGACGCGCGAGATGTTCATGCCCATTGTGTTCAGGGCGATGGCGCCGGACAGGTCGCTGCGCGCCACCACTTCCGGGATGATGGACTGCCAGGCCGGCATCACCATGGCCGTGCCGATGCCCAGGCAGAGGGTCAGCGTAAGCAGGGACCATACTTCCACCAACCCTGTGATAGTCAGTAATCCCAGTGTTGCCGCCACAACTGTCTGGAACAGGACGGCGGTGAGCAGGTACAGACGGCGATCAAAAATATCCGCCAATGCGCCTGACGGCAATAAAAGAAAGAAGGCCGGCAGTGAAGTGGCTGTCTGCATCAGTGCAACCACAAAGGTGGAGGTGGTGAGTTCGGTAGCCAGGAAGCCAGCGCCAACATCATGCATCCATGTGCCGATGTTGGAAACTAGCGTCGCGATCCACAGGAATAGGAACACGCGGTTATTCTTCAGCGGCGTCCAGGGTGACAGCGGCGGTGTCTTGGCGGGTTGCGACATGGCCTTGGGTTCCGGTGCCTGTCAGCGACAGACGTGGGTGGGTTCAAAAGCGGTCGGTTAAAACGCAGCGATTATAACGGAATTGCTCAGTCGCCGACTTCCTGGATGCTGGTCAGGCGTGTGTCCTTGTCCAGTTGCCGCATTGTCGGGCTGAACAGGAAAAAAGCCAGCACGACCACGATCAGCACCAGGCAGGCCACGAACATGGTGTGGGCAATGCCGAAAATTTCCGCGAAGTAGGCAACCGGCAACACGCCCAGTGGGGTCAGGCCCACGGTCAGCATCATCAGTGACGACATGCGTCCGCGTACTTCGTTGTCCGCCAGCAGTTGTATCAGTGTCTGGTTCAGCGTCTGGCTCATGTTGGCAAAGATATTGGCCACAAGCAGAATCGGCAGCGCCATCAGGTACCACGGGCTGATGCTGAAGCCGGCCAGGAACACGGCGAAGACCATGGCGGAGATCATCATCACACGGGTGCGTCGCATGACATCGCCAAGCCGGGCCACCAGCAGCGACCCGATGATGCCACCGACACCTACACTGCCCATCATGATGCCCAGGGCGGTTTCACTCACCCCCCAGACCGATTCGGTAAACACCACTAGGAAGCTGATGATTGGGAGGGAGAGCAGCATGGGAAATAGGCCGAAGCACAGGCATAACAGGATAGCGCGGTTGCGCCCCACATAAATGAACGAGTAGGTGACGTCAGTCAGAAAACCCTTGCGGGCTTTGTTCTCGGGGTAGGACTTTGGCAGCATCAGCATGGCAAAGATGGAAAAGCCATACAGCAGGATCGACACCAGGTAGGCGCCTTCCATGGTGATCAGGGGGATCAGCAGGCCCATACCTGCCGGGCCGACAATGCGGGCGATGTTCAGCGAGGTGGCCTGCAGTGCCATGGCATTGCCGAGTTTTTTCCGGCCGACCAGCGAGTAGATCATCGCGGTCCGGGTCGGCATCAGGAAGGGGAAGTTAACGCCGAGGATGAAGGCGGTGGCCAGCAGATGCCAGAATTCGAGAATGCCCGACACCAGCAGTACCAGCACCACCAGTTCGTTGAGCAGCACGATGGTCTGGCTGATGATGGTGAGGCCGCGGCGTTCCACGCGGTCGATGATGGCACCGGAAAACAGCAGGCCAATGGACATGGGCGTGGCAATGACCAGGTTGACCATGGCCAGTGCAAAGGGGCTTTCGGTCAGCTCGTAAGCGAGCAGAGAGCGCACGACCAGCTGGCCCTGCATCGCCAGGAAGAAAGTGCCCAGGCTCGACACTAGCCAGCGGAACGGTATCGATTCCAACGCGGCAAACGAGCGCGGCAGCGTTTTGGGCGGAACAGCCGCCGTGCCTTCGGCAGGCTTGGTGGGCTCAGTGTCGGTCATTCACGTATTACGGGTCTGGGACGGGAAGGGCCGCGATTCTACGTGAGCCACCGGAATGGCACAAGAAAGTGCCGGCGCAGGAGAGGGGGGCAGCAGGCATGATCGGCGGCAATACTTTCAGCTCCGTACCATAATCTGTGCCGTGTATGAGGGCTTCAGCCCTAAGCGATTGTCATAGATAACCACAAAGTGGCGTCACCCGGATCATTCTGGCGTCAGCGCCTCCAGCACAAACGTAATGGCTGAACCAGCATTAAGCAGGGTGAAAGTGGCGCTGTAAATATGGCCGTCCAGGCTGTCCACCTGCTGCGTACCGATGGTCAGCTGTGGAATTTCCAGCACACCGCCGCCCAGATTAATGCTTGCATGTTGGGCGCCGGGCGTCTCGCTGGTCAGGGTTACGCTAAGCAATTCAAGGGTCACCGGCCACGACTCAAACACGCGCAGATAGGCGTCATAGACCTGTGTGGTGCCGCTCTTGGTCGTCACATCCAGTGCCGGGATAGACAGGGGCTGGCTCAGAGGTTTAAACACAGAGACGCCTTTACCAGGTCTGGCACTGCTGCCGGTCGAGGCGGTATCGAGCTGAAACAGGCGGTTGGTAAACGCCGCAGGTGATTCTGTGAGCCCTTGAGCAGATTGCGATAGACGCGCAGGGTCTCGCGATACCAGTCCCTCTGATGGCGCTTTCCAGGTCAGCGAGATCCGTATCCTCCAGCTCCTGCGCAGCTTCCAGTGCCGCCACCTCGGAAGCCATGCCCTGCTCCAGCAGACTGTCATAGAGCGCCTGCACATCGATATTGGAGAACTGCCCCTCGGATTACCCCGCCGCCTGATCGGTGATGCCATACAGGGTTAACAGGCGCAGGACAGCATCCATAGGCCGCTGCTCCGACCCGGCAATGTTGGCGAAAATGTCGTTTTTCCACTGCGCGTAAAAAGTCCGGTACAAGTCACGCGCCATTTTTTCCTCCTACCTCATATAGACCAGGTTGGCGGTTTCATCGGCGTATGGTGTTTGCGCAACTGCCTGTTGTGACAGCAGGGGCAAGGTCGTACAAAGCAGGGTAAAGGTCAGAGCAGTAAGGGTATGGCGCACGTCTATGGTGTGTCTTCTGAAGATGGTTAGTGTCTTCAGGACAGCGGGTGACCGGAATCTGCTTTTGACAATCATCAAATACCGATGTGTTTTTGATTGCTAGAGCACCACTCGGAAATCCAGTATGATGCGGGCCTAGGAACCGGTGAGGTCCTGTCATTGTTGGCAATTTTCTGAAAACCGGTTTCGGTCTTTATCAGCGCCCGTAGCTCAGCTGGATAGAGCGTTGCCCTCCGGAGGCAAAGGTCATAGGTTCGAATCCTATCGGGCGCGCCAAATAACTATCTCTCTGGAAGGGGTATTTTTTTGGGCGGCCATCACGTTGATTGCTGTATTCATGGCGGACACTCGGCCCCTTTGAGCGGACTACCGAGATGCCATTTCTTCCTGCAGCACGTTATACCGGTCTACTAGCTGCTTGAAGCCTTCATTCTGACGTACCAGCCGTTCCATTTTTTCCTTTAACTGTCGATCCATGTAATCCATCTGGGCCACACCGGCACCGCCAATGCTGGCGCCGGCAAAGCCGCCGACACCATCGGCATCCTTGCCAATATCACGCAGCATCAGGTTGGCCTGTTCGTTCTGGGCAGTGGCGAAATAGGCCGGACCACAGACACGTTCGCGAATCTTCGATTGCCAGCGTTTGACGTACTTACACTTGATATCAAAGCGTTCGTCATCATTGAGTTCGTTGAAGCGGTCAAACATGGCCTCGCGGGCACGATTGAATTCACGCCGCAGTTTGGTCATGGACATAGGTTTTTCTGCCTCAATCTCTTCTGGGGCATTCTGGGCCTGGCTGGTGGTCACTAGGGAGCCGGTCATATGCAGTATCAGCACGAGCGCGGACAGGGACAGGGTGTGTTTTTTGCGTTGTCTGGAGATATCGCGTGTGATCATTTTTCGAGCCGTTGTTTGCGAGTTTCTTCGAGGGTTTCCGTGAGAGCGTTGTATTCACCCATGGCCTGTCTGAATTCGGGGTGTGCTTTAAAAAGAGTTTTCATGCGTTCCGCAAACTGTTCATTGAAATAATCCATTTGCGTGACACCGGGTGCACCGCGAGTTGCACCGACAAAACCAAACTGGCCGAGCAACATTTCGGCCTCCTCTTCCTGGGCGTGTTTAAGATACGCCGGACTGCAGACCTGTTCCCGGATCTTTGACTGCCAGCGCCTCACATATTCGCAGTGCACATCAAAGCGGTCATCCTCGTTGAGGACATTAAACACATTGAACATGTTTTCCTGAGCTCTGTTGATTTCCAGGCGCAGGTTGCGCAGGGATTCCGGCGCGTTGACGATGATTTCTTCGGGCAGATTCGATGACTGTGCGCTGGTCACAGGGGTAACCAGAACGCTCACCAGCAGTGTGAGTCCTGTGATAATGATTGGCATTTTGCTGACGGTTTTACTGAAGACCGTGGTACTGCGAAACACCCGTTTCCCCAGAGCAAACGTTGCACTATTGGTGACAGTCATCGGGTTATCTTTCATGCAGGGCGTTGCCAGAGTCTAATCGCATACAGGACCGATTTCCACACGAGTCCTTGCATCCAGAGAGCAAGGGGTGCCGACAAACGACCTGGCTGGTCAATCCACATTGTTTTCACATTGGCTGGCTTCCCACCTCCGGGGCATCCACTGATAATGGGAAAAAACCAGAAAAATCATGCGCAAAGCCTTCCCCCTCTTTATCTGTTTCCTCAGCATCGCTCCGCTGGCCCTGGCCCAGAGGCCGCAGGCAGGCCAGTCTGTGCAGGTGGGGCAGGGCCGTGACCAGAAAAGCATTGCCATGGTGCGCGCTGATACGCCACCGGTCATCGATGGTGTGCTGGATGATGCGGTGTGGGACACTGCGGCGGTGGTGGATGAGTTTCACCAGATCATTCCGGTCGAATACAACGCACCCACCGAGCGGACCGAGGTTTACTTGCTCTATGACGATGATGCTTTTTATGTCGGGGTAAAAAACTTCATAGACCCCGATGAAATCACGGCCAACATCCTCAAGCAGAACACCACCATCTTTGGCAGTGACGATTATTTTTCCGTTTCCTTCGATTCCTTCAATACCCAGCGCGGGGGTTACTTTTTTGGCGTCAACCCGAATGGTGTGCGCGCCGATGGTCTGTACCGCAATATCTCTCAGTTCTACGGAGACTGGGATTCCATTTATTACGCCGAGACCAGCATAGTAGAGGATGGCTGGATTGCCGAGTTCGAGATTCCCTTCAAGTCCCTTTCCTTTGATCCCAACAATGACACCTGGGGACTGAATTTTTCCCGGCGTATCCAGTCGCACAACGAGCAGATGGTGTGGGTCAGCAATGACCGCCGTTTTGATCCCAGCAGTGCTGGCCTGGCTACCGGCCTGACGGGCATGCGCCAGGGCCTCGGCCTCGACATCGTGCCTTCCACCAGTGTGACCCATGACAAAAATTATGTCTCCGGCACGTCGGATAATCACTTTGAACCGTCCCTGGATGTGTTCTACAAACTGACGTCGGGGCTGAACGCTTCCATGACAGTGAATACGGATTTTTCCGCCACCGAAATTGATGATCGCCAGGTAAATCTGACGCGTTTTAGCCTGTTTTTTCCGGAGAAACGCGACTTCTTCCTGCGCGAGGCTGACATTTTTGAATTCGGCCGTCTGAATCAGAATGGCCGCCCATTCTTTTCCCGCCGCATTGGGCTCAGTCGTTCAGGGCAATCCATCGATCTGGAATTGGGTGGCAAGATCAGTGGCCGTATCGGCGACTGGGAACTGGGTGCGCTGACCATTCGCCAGGATGAGGCGACCGGCGTCGCAGCTGATACCTTGTCCGTGCTGCGGGTGAGAAAAGGGCTGTTAGCCGAGTCGCAGATTGGGGTAATTGCGACCGAGGGCAATCCAACGTCCAATCTCGATAACTCACTGGCTGGAGTCGATTTTCTTTATCGCAACTCCAATATCGGCGAAGGCCGCATCTTTGAAGTGTCGAGCTGGTTTCAGCAGTCCGATACTGAAGGCATTGACCGGGACGATCGCGCGGCAGGCATCAATGTTGCCTTTCCCAGTCAGGAAGGACTGACCGGTGCAGTTGGCTTCAACCGCTTTGAAGACAACTTCAATCCCGCCCTCGGTTTTGCCAACCGTGTCGGGGTGGGCCAGACCAGTGCCGAGATTAATTACAACTGGCGTCCGGACACGGGGCCGTTCCAGTCCCTCTATTTCAGTGCCGAGTGGGAGCGGTTTGATGACTCCGCCGGCAACCTGCAGTCAGAGGGCTTTTCCGTGACGCCCCTGGAACTCACCACCAACATCGGTGATGGCCTGTTCCTGCGCTCCAACTTCGACAAGGAAGTGCTGGTCACACCATTCCAGATCTATCCGGGCGTTGTGCTCGCCCCTGGCGAATATGACTTTGAAAACCACGGTATTGAATTTCGTACAGCGAACTTTCGCAAGATCACGGGTCGTACCGCCTTTATCAAGGGCACGTTCTGGAGCGGCACGCAGGAACGCGTGTTTGGCAACGTCACCTGGACACCCTCACCACGCATTCGTGCCAACGTTGGCTTCAATATCACCAATGCCAAACTGCCGGAAGGCAATTTCATTACCCGCCTGCTGACTGCCGGGTTTGATTATGTGTTTTCAAACAAGCTGTCCCTGGTCAACCTGGTGCAGTATGACAATGTCAGCGAAAATCTGGGGATCAATATGCGCCTGAACTGGATTCCGGTCCCGGGCCAGGAGTTCTTCTTTGTGGTGAATCACAACATGGAAGATGTCGATCGCGATAACCGTTTTCATTCCCTGGCCTCTACCGTCACGGCCAAGTTCAGTTATACCTTCCGTTATTAGGTCACACTCATCTTGCGTGAGGCTTTTTGAGGACTAAAGCGCCTAATGCGTGACACGGGTTCTGATCAGATCCGTATATCATAGTTTAGATAGGTAATAGCGAATTGGTATGGCCAGGACTGGATCAGGGTGCTGGAGTAAAGCGCACATGACATGCCTATAGTCGGCCTTCATTGAGTGCCCGACACCGGCCAGTAAAGCTTTGTCATGGAAAACACCCCGCCACCGGATTTCGATAATTCTGATCTGCTGATACGTCTGCGTGGCCAGGAGCATCGCCGCACTGCCCTGTGATTATCTGGACAGCAATCTCAGTGCAGGACAGCGACTCTGGTTTGTCCTGCACCTGCTGATGTGTGGTTATTGCAGGGCATGCATCAGGCACCTGAAGCTGACTATCGCCATGATTCTGGGTTTTCTGTTCATTCTCTGGTATGCGCCTGAAATGTCCGTCACACGATTTGCGTTGGTCCTGTTGTTATCCATTTGCATTTTTGAGGGCATTCGCCACGAAGAGGGCGGGCTGATTGAAGAGTTTGGCGACGGGTGCCAGGCGTACCGCAAGGAAATTGGTCTCTTTTTACCTGGCGGTAAGTGGCAGCACGTATACCTGATCCCTGGCTGCGAACACGTCCCTGTCTGTTGACCCCCCCCCCTAAAACAAAAGACAGGTGACGTGTTCGGCTTTCTGGAGAATAACGTCATGCGCAATCCTGAAATCACCCTGGATCGTAAAATGGTCGCACTGGCCTATACCATTGTGATGGTTTATATCGCTTACCAGTCACTGACTTTGTTTCATGATGCTGTATAGGCAGGATGTGCCTGGTGTCGATTCGTGATCTTGTAGCGGCGCCGGGTATAATCCCCGCCAGGAAGGAACCATGGTTTCCTGGTTGGCACTGAACAACAAAGCATGCCATGTTGAGCCACAGGCACTGGCATAATAGTGCTTTAGACAGTCTGATTAAGAGTTACCATTGAACATCCTTCATCGCAATGTCCCGCTCCTGGCCGTGGCCCAGGCCCTGATGATGAGCTGCAATTCGCTTATGGTTGCCACAGCCGCACTGGTCGGCTACAGCCTGGCGCAGGACAAGTCCCTGGCCACCCTGCCGCTGGCCAGCCAGTTCATTGCAGTGATGTGCACCAGTATTCCGGCGGCGATGGTGATGCAGCGGATCGGGCGTAAGAAAGCCTTCCTGGCAGCGTGTTTTTTCGGTGCCGGCGGCGGCCTGCTGACCAGCACCGCCATACTTAATCATAACTTCTGGCTGTTCGTCATGGGCGTTGCCCTGGTCGGTGTGTTCAACGGTTTCGGCAACTATTTCCGCTTCACCGCGGCTGACAGCGTGGAGTTGCCGTACAAAAGTCGTGCTGTGTCTTACACCATGCTGGGCGGGGTGGTGGCGGCGATACTCGGGCCCACCCTGGCGCGGGTGTCGCGGGAATGGATTAGCGGTGCCGAGTTTGCCGGCAGCTACATGACGGCAATCCTGCTGTATGTCGGCATATTCGGGGTGTTGAGCTTCCTGAAAATCGAGGATACCGGTCCCGATCGGGAGCGCGATTATGCTTCCGGGCGCCCGTTGCTGGAGATAGTCCTTCAGCCCAAGTACATCGTGGCACTGATCTGCGGCATGCTGGGCTACGCGGTCATGTCCTTTGTCATGACGGCAACCCCCCTGGCCATGAGCCAGGCATCCTTTCTGTTCGATGACACGGCAATCGTTATCCAGTGGCATGTGATGGCGATGTTTGCGCCATCGTTTTTTACCGGCAACCTGATCGTACGTTTCGGGGTGTTGCGCATCATGTTCCTCGGAGCACTGTTTGGCCTGACTTGTGTTGCCATCAATTTACTGGGTACACAGTTCCTGCACTTCCTGTCTGCGCTGGTGCTGCTTGGCCTGAGCTGGAACTTCCTGTTTGTCGGGGCCACGACCTTGTTGACCGAAACCTACACGAGCGAAGAGCGCAACAAAGCCCAGGCTGTGAATGACTTTGTGATTTTTTCTTCGGTATCCATCGGTTCCCTGTCCTCGGGAGCCTTGCAGAATGCCTACGGCTGGCAGACCGTCAATCAGGGCGCCTTGCTGCCGCTGGTCGTGATTATTGCCGCCATTGTCTGGCTCGCGCTGCGCAAGCCGCCGCCGGCAATTTGATTTGTCATGATCCATGTTAATCCTGTTAAGATGATTTCAGGCTACGGTTAACTGACCGTTTCCGTGACTGCAGGATTTCGTGGTCGCAGGATGGCAACATGAATAGCTGTCAGGATGACAGTATGACGATGATCGGGGGATGACCATGAGTACCAGACTCAGCAAGGCATTACTCGGCCTGATGGCTTTCCTGCTGCTGTTGCCCGTGACAGCGCAACTGCAGGAAGCCTCTTCCGGCAGAGATACCATTCGTGTGTTTGCCATTGATGGGGCTATTGGCCCTGCCACTAGTGATTACTTGGTCGGCAAACTCGCCGAAGCCTCCGCGGATGGTGTCTATATGGCGGTCATCACCATGGATACGCCGGGCGGCCTTGACCTGGCCATGCGCGACATCATCCAGGCCATTCTCGAATCCAATATTCCGGTTACGACCTATGTGTCGCCACGTGGCGCCCGTGCCGCCAGTGCCGGCACGTATATCCTGTATGCTAGTCATATCGCCGCCATGGCGCCGGCCACCAACCTGGGCTCGGCCACTCCTGTCCAGATAGGTATGCCTTCTGTGCCCGGTGTGAACCCAGCTGAAGAAGGTGGCGAACAGGAGGCCGCGCCAGGTGAAGATAGCGGCGGATCGGCGATGGAGCGCAAGATGATCAACGATGCCATGGCCTATATTCGTGGGTTGGCGGACATGCACGGCCGCAATGGCAACTGGGCAGAAAATGCCGTGATGGAGGCTGCCAACCTGCCATCTAGTGAAGCCCTGGCCATGAACGTAATCGATCTGGTTGCCGAAGATCTTGATGATCTGCTGGCCCAGGCCGATGGCATGACCGTTATGGTGGATGGCGCTGCGTTTGTCATTGATACCGCCGGCAAGCGTGTTGTTATGGATGAGCCGGACTGGCGTATCGAGTTCCTGAAAGTCATCACCAATCCCAACCTCATCCTCATTCTCGGCATGCTCGGTGTCTATGGCCTGATCATTGAGTTCTACAATCCCGGGTTCGGCTTTGCCGGCATCACCGGGGGGATATGCCTGATGCTGGCGGCGTATGGCCTGCAATTGCTGCCGATTAATTATGTCGGCCTGGGGCTGATCATCTTCGGGTTGATCCTGATACTGTCCGAGGCCTTCATCCCCAGCTTCGGCATCCTTGGTGTGGGCGGCATCATTGCCTTTTCCATCGGTGCCATCATTCTGGTCGATGCCCCGATGGGGATATATCGCGTGTCATTGCCGCTGGTGGCCGGGGTGGGCGTAGCCATCGCGGCGCTGTTGATTTTCACCCTGCGCCTCTTCATGAAAGTCAGACAGCAGCCGCCGGTATCCGGCATGGAGACCTGGGTTGGCATGATCGGTGTCAGTGTCGACAGTTTTGATCATGACGGCATGGTGCGCCTGGAGGGAGAGTTGTGGCATGCCGTGACCGATACGCCACTGCAAAGTGGTGACAACGTGAGAATCAAGAAAGTGAATGGCCTGGCCCTTGAAGTGACCAAGGCCTGAGTACCCGCTCCTTTGCCCTGAAGGCATTTGAGCGCCAATGAAAAACAAGGAGATCTGACATGGGTCCGTTTCTAGGGGTAATTGTAATCATCGCGGTAGCGTTTCTGTTTGCTGCCATCAATGTCTTGCGCGAATACGAGCGCGCGGTGGTGTTTTTCCTGGGTAAATACCAGAACATCAAGGGGCCGGGCCTGATCATCATCATTCCCATGATCCAGCAGATGGTGAAGGTGGATATGCGAACCATCGTGTTTGATGTGCCGACGCAGGACGTGATTTCACGCGACAATGTTTCGGTGAAGGTCAATGCCGTGCTGTACTTTCGCGTGGTAGATCCGGAGAAAGCCATCATCAATGTGGAGAACTACTTCGAAGCCACCAGCCAGCTGGCCCAGACCACGCTGCGCTCGATCCTGGGCCAGCATGAACTGGATGAAATGCTGTCCAGCCGAGACCAGCTCAATATCGGTATCCAGAAAATCCTCGACGAACAAACCGACAGCTGGGGTATCAAGGTCAGCAATGTGGAAATCAAACATGTGGATCTGGATGAGAGCATGATCCGCGCCATGGCCAAGCAGGCCGAAGCAGAACGTGAACGCCGTTCGAAAGTGATCCATGCGTTGGGGGAATTCGAAGCTTCCGAACAGCTGGTAGCCGCCTCCAAGCGCCTGGCCGAATCTCCCCAGGCCATTCAGTTGCGATATATGCAGACACTGACGGAAATTGCCGGCGAGGGTAACTCGACGATTGTGTTCCCGTTACCGGTGGATCTGATTTCGAGTTTTCTGAAAAAAGACTGATCTTGGCGAAGTGTTTTAAGTAAGGAAAGATTATTGTTTGAAGCAGCTCAACTCGGCAGAAAATTATCCAAGCAGGAGTTTGATGCACTCGAGCCCGAGTTACATGCCCGGTTGCTGCAGGCCTAGCAGCAACTGAAGGGTACCAATACCCTGGTCATCATTATCGTCTCCGGCATTGAAGGCGCTGGCAAGGGTGAGGTGGTGAATCGCCTGAGTGAATGGCTGGATACCCGAGACAACACGACCAGTGCCTTCAGGGATGAAACGGATGACCAGCGACTGCGTTCGCCGTTCTGGCGCGTACTGCCGGCGCGCGGCACCATCGGCATCATGTTCGGCTCCTGGTATAACAAGCCCATTATCGAGCGCGTGTTTTGCCAGCTGGATGATGGCGTCTTCGAGCACAAGCTAAGACGCATCGTCGAGTTCGAGCGCATGCTGGTCAACGATGGCGCGCTGATCATCAAGTTATGGTTTCACCTGTCCAAAAGCGACGTGAGAAAACAGGGAAAAAAAGACTAAAAAACCCAGGGATCGAAAATTAAAAAATCGCCCCTGCTGGAAAACATCTCGGAGAAATACGACAGGTTTGCCAGCTTATCAGAACGCGCCATTCGCATTACAGACAAGGGCACTGCCCCGTGGCAACTAGTGGAAGCCACTGACCGGCGCTTTCGCGACATCACTGTCGGGCAGACACTGCTCAACTCGCTGGAAGCCAGGCTAGCAAACGGTCATGTCACTGCCGAAGAAAACGATACTGCCAATGTGACACCGCTGGGTAATAATCTCGAAGCCAACAAGCTGACTATCCTGGATCATGTCGATCGCTCGCAATCGCTGAGTGACAAACAATACAACCGGGAACTGAAGTACTGGCAGGCCCGGCTGTACGATGCCGCCTGGAAAGCACATGAGGCCAGGAAGTCCGTGGTGACCGTGTTTGAGGGCTGGGATGCATCCGGCGTGTCACACGCGCACTTGATGCCCGGCGTTACAAGGTGATATCCGTGGCGGCGCCCACCGATGAGGAAAAAGCCTATCAGTATTTGTGGCGCTTCTGGCGTCAGATCCCGCTGGCAGGCTATCTCACGCTGTATGACCGCTCCTGGTATGTCCAGGTGCTGGTCGAGCGGGTGGAAAAGTTTGCCCGGGAATATGAGTGGCAGCTTACCTATGGTGAGATCAATCACTTCGAGGAGCAGCTGCATGAGCACGGTATCGTGGTGTTGAAATTCTGGATTCACCTGGACCAGGATGAGCAGTTATGCCGTTTCAAGGAGCGAGAAAAGATCGCCTGGAGAGCGCACAAGATCACGGAGGAAGACTGGCGCAACCGGGACAAATGGGATGACTACAAGCAGGCGTAAAAAGACATGGTTGGCCATACCAGCACCGAGTTTACCCCCTGGACGCTGGTGCCGGGCAATGACAAGAAATGGGCCCGGGTTGAAATCGTGAAAACGCTGGCCCAGAGGATAAAGCAGGCGCTGGAGCAGCAGTCGGCCGAGTGAGCCAGCCGGCAGCCGCTACTGGTCTTTCGGCAGTGGAATGAACTCATCATCCCCGGCCACCATGGCAAAGCGGCCATGGCGCCAGTCGTCCTTGGCCTGGTCGATACGCTCTTTGCGGCTGGAGACAAAATTCCAGTACAGGTGACGTTTGCTTTCCATCTTCGCGCCGCCCAGCAACATGAGCCGCGTCTTGATTGTCGCTTTCAGGGTGATGGCGACCTTTTCGGTCAGCACCAGCATGGAGCCTTCGGCAAAAATCTTGCCCCCGACTTCCAGCTCCCCGCCATAAATGTAAATGCCGCGTTCTTCGGCGATATCGTCCACGACAAAACTTTTGCCGACATCCAGGTTGATCTCGGCATACAGGGTGGGTGACTGCGTGATGACGGGAGAGGCCTGGCCAAAGGCTTCGCCCACAATCAGTGAAATGCGCACACCATCTTCATCAAACTGGGGAATCTGGTCGGCGCGATAGTGATAGAACGCCGGATCGATTTCTTCCTGGTCGATGGGCAGGGCCACCCAGGCCTGGATGCCGCCGAGGCGGGCATTGATGCCACGCTGGCTTTGCGGGGAGCGTTCGGAATGCACGATGCCACTGCCGGTTGTCATCCAGTTCACTTCCCCGGGCTTGATCACCAGGTCCGATCCCAGGCTGTCCTTGTGATGAATCTCACCCTCGAACAGCCACGTGATGGTCGAGATACCGATGTGCGGATGCGGACGCACATCCATGGCGGAATCACCTTCAAACTGTACAGGCCCCATCTGGTCAAAGAAAATGAAGGGCCCGATCATCTGCTGCTGCCGTGACGGCAGAGCACGTTTGACCTCGAAGGCACCGATGTCCTTGGCCTTGGGCTGCAGCACCAGGGCCACGGGGTCACAGTCGGTTTGGTCGTTGCAGTCGCGGGCTTCCGCCAGTTGCCAGCTCATGATCTTGTGTTACTCCTTGTTCAACAGTTGCTCGGCCTAGCCGCGCAGTTTTTTCTTTTGCCGCAGGAAGTCAAAGCCGTCGTCTTCATCGGTCGGGCGATCCTGCACCTGTTTCGCCTCGATCTCTTTTTCCGTACGCCTGAGAATGCGGCGCTACACGGTCAGTACATAAGCGGCAAAGGCTAGAACGTACAGGCCGATCTTGGACAGGGTGGCGGTGACCAGGAACTGGGTGTCGCCGGACAGTGCCACGGAGCTGCGGTATTCACCGAGCAGAGACTTTATCACCAGCCAGAAAGCCACCAGCACTAGCAGGCCCTTGAGACGGGGTTCGAGAAAGCGGCCCTCGCCGTAGAAATCGCCGCTGGGTGCGCGCGCTT
>Ga0181572_10000842_pt1 | contig 22254 bp, 18 predicted proteins | sample 101ome_26_FD_133004 | JGI IMG/M metagenome (GOLD analysis project Ga0181572, IMG submission 133004) | Coastal salt marsh microbial communities from the Groves Creek Marsh, Skidaway Island, Georgia - 101408AT metaG (megahit assembly) | ecosystem: Environmental > Aquatic > Marine > Intertidal... | reverse complement strand
GGGTGGGTGCAGGCAGCGATGGAGCGCAATGGACTTTGCTTTCCATCGAGCCATCCAGCATATTGATGCGATGAATGCAGCCAAAGAACAAATTCTAGCCCCAAGCGAATTGATTGTTCTTGCTCAGGGCGTGATGCAAGCGGCCAAGTTCCCCTTTCTGGCAAGCCAGGACCAGGATCAGCCTCGGGTACGGCCGGTATCGCCTGTGCGGACTGAGGGCTTCACCGTGTATGTAGCCAACCTTCGTTGTTATCACAAGACCATTGAGCTACTTCAAAATCCTCAAGTTGAACTTTGCTACATGAGTCCGGAACATGATCAAGTGAGGATTACCGGCAGGGTGGATGTGGTGGAAGAACCTGCCTTGATACAGTCTATCTGGGATGCCAACCCATTGCTTCGAAAGTATCTTGGTAGTCCTGATAATCCAGAATGGCTACTGTATCGTGTGCTGCCCAGCAGGGTCCGATACATGAAGGAATGGGCCCTTCATTATCACGAGGTGCCTCTTGATGATGGGGTTTAATGCCTGCTTGGTAGCTCCCTTTTATGGCTGCATCTCGATCAGTCGACGCGCTTCCCTGTTAACCTGATCTGGGGTGATGCCTGCTAATCCCTCATCAGATTCTATGATGGTGACATGCCTGCCTCTTGGTTGCCATACCTCTAAGTTGGTCGGGCCCCAGATTACCAAGGATGGGATCGCCATGGCTGCAGCCAGATGAGAAATGCCTGTGTCGTGCCCCACAAAAAGATCACACCCTGCCAGCTGCTGGGCTACTTTCTCAAGGGGGCAATTGAGCATGAGGGTTCGACGAGCTGCAGGGATTGCAGATGTCAGCGATTGGGCTGCCTCACGATCGGCTTCTCCCGCCACGAGGATGAAGTGACAGTCGCAGTCCATGACCATTTGCTCAACCCATTTTAGCCAATGGCCTAGTGGCCAGTTTTTGCTTGGGCTACCACTGCCAGGGTGAAGTGCTACGTGAAGCTTGCCCGATTCAGTCTTGCCTGCATGCCTGCCGAGGCGGGTTAAGTCAGGTATGAGTCCTGTCTCATAGACAGCTAGCTTTTCCAGTGGTTGAAGCAACGCGTCGGTTGCATGCAGTCGACCACGATCATCAGGTCGGTGAGGGCCTTGAATGTAATGGTGTTTCCCACTTTGCTGAATGTTGTTACGAAAGAAACCATCAGGGTCAAACAAGTAGCTGATGATGATGTCGAATTGACTGAAGTAGCTCAGCCATTGAGCCGGAGCAACGCCTGAGGGAGCGAAAAATCGGACGAGCTCAGGCTCTTCAATTGATTTGCAGGCATCCGCCCAACCCGCCTCCACGGCGAGTTTGGCAACTCGCGGGTATCCCAGGATTTCAAGGTGTGTGGAAGGGAAGTATTTTCTAAGCTGTTGGAATACAGGCACCGTCAGGATGAAGTCTCCGATCGCTCCTCCCCTGATGACGAGGATCTTTCCCTTGGCCTTGCTCACATCTACTGAGGGGCTGTGCGGTAGAGACTCATGGCCAGAATTAAGATCAGGATGGACCATGCCAAGGTAAGCCCAAGCGTCACTTGAAGACGACTTTTCCTCTCAGATATCCAAAAAATAAGATCCCTCAGCCTCCAGGGGGAGATTGTAAACCACATTCCGGCTAAGACCATGAGGTAGGCCCAGAGGACCATGAACAAGCGTGCAGGCGTGTCCACCCACCTTGCGGTGTCCACCATCAGCTTGGCAAGCAATAGCATGAGCACAGAAGCCCCTCTAACGGAGAGGAAATCTTGGACATAGACCATGGTACCAACCCCGATCACTGCAAAACCAATCAACATGTAGCGCTTGTAGGCCTCAAAATCAGAAATGTCTTCCTGCTTGACCAGGTAAAGAAACCAAATGGTAGCTAATCCCATCAGAGCGTACCCCCAAGAAAGTGAGCGCGGGAAAGCACGCATCTGGCCAGCAGCCCGTTCGAGATTTTTCAGGCCTATGAGGCTAAGGATAACCAACGGTGTGGCCATAGTGATGGAGAGGAGGCTCAGAGAGGGCATGATCAGGAGAGTGATTCCTTTGGGCTAAGATTGATGATCGCAGGATCGCCATACAGGGTGAATGAACCAAGGCGGTCGATCCTGACTTTGATGAGCTGCCCCTTGAACCGGTCCAGATTACCTTCAAACACCACAATTTTGTTGCAACCGGTGCGACCTTCTAGACGGCTTGCATTACGGCGGCTTGGCCCCTCCACTAGAATCTCGACTTCTTGACCTACCAACTTTTCATATGTCTGGTGTCCCAGTTCGGTGATGCGCTTGAGCAACCGTGCATGGCGATCTTCAATGATCTCCTTGGGGACTTGACCATCCATTTCTGAAGCTGGAGTGCCACTTCGCTGGGAGTACTTAAACACAAAGGCATTGTCAAAAACCACCGATTCGGCAAGTTCAAGCGTCTCTTGGAAATCCTCCTCAGTTTCCCCAGGAAAGCCCACGATGATATCAGTCGTGATACCAATGAGGGGATTCACATGCCGGAGTTTTTCAATGAGCTCAAGAAACCGCTCACGCGTATAGCCACGATGCATTCGCTTGAGGATTTGATTGCTACCGCTTTGGATAGGTATGTGGGCGCTCGGGCATAGTTTTGGTAATCGTTGGTAGGCTTCGATGAGGTCATCTCCGTAGCCTTTTGGGTGAGGGGATGTGAATCGAATCCGGTGCAGACCTTCGATGCCATGAACAGCCTCCAGCAATTGCACAAAGGCAGATTTTCCGTCTCGAATACCTATCTCTCGTTTGCCGTAGCTGTTGACAATTTGGCCCAGCAGGGTGATTTCCCGAACACCTCGATTCACTAACTGGCGGCACTCATCTACAATATCTTCGATGGCCCTACTTCGTTCCTTGCCGCGGGTGTATGGCACGATACAGAAGGTGCAATATTGGTTGCATCCCTGCATGATGCTGACAAAGGCACTGACCGCTGCACGATCACCCACACCATGGAGCAGGTGTTCTCGAATAGTGGATTCGCTACCTGGCTCTGACTCCGTATCAATGATGCGGCGTTGGCTTCCTTTCAGCAGGGCTTCCACATAATCAGGGGCATGATGAAATTTCTGTGTGCCCAGAACCAGATCCACATCAGGTAACTGATCAACCAGGCTTTGACCTCGATTTTGAGCCATGCACCCCATGACCCCCAGCACGACATTTGGCCGGTCTCGCTTGAGTGTGACCGCAAGGTTACGCATTTTGCCGATGGCTTTTTGCTCAGCCTGATCACGAACGCTACAGGTATTGAGCAGGACCACATCAGCCTGATGCTCTGTGGACACGATATGATAACCCTTGGCGGTTAACTGCGCCGCCACGGCTTCGGAATCGCGCTCATTCATCTGGCAACCGTAAGTCTTGATGTAAACGTTAGGCATGCGTGCAATGGTATGATCAAAGGGCCGGCAGGATGTGGCTACCCTTGACCACGGACTTTCTAAAGGAATGGGCCAGCCATGGAAAGATCGAATCTTGAAGATGGACATCCAAATGATCTGGTCCTGGACTCTGCTGGGACCTAAACTTGAACGCCAAAAGTGTTTCATGCCAGCGATTTCCCAGCCAAAAATGAAGCGCTCCCTGCCTACCCATCCACTCTGTGGTGCCGATTGCGCCACGCTATGGAGGTTGCTCACCAGGTCAGGTGGCTTCAAGCGTGAACGCATTGGTGATCTGGCCACGATGATGGCAACCTCATTGCTGCGGTGGCCCTTTGATTGTCTTGAAAAAGCTTGGGTGCGCATTCAGCCTGACTCGAACCCCGAAGGGGCACCTCCTGTATTCATTCTGGGCCACTGGCGCAGTGGGACCACACATCTTTACAACCTTCTTAGCCGAGCACCACGATTTGGCTATTTGCCTCCAATCGCCACGGGGTTGCCTTGGAACATGCTCACCCTGGGTAAGTGGCTTGAGCCCTTATTGATCAGGTCGCTGCCATCCGAGCGCTTCATAGACAATGTAGCCGTAAAGCCAGATTCACCCCAAGAGGATGAGATAGCCCTGGCCAATATGATGGATATTTCCTTTTATCATGGATTGTATTTCCCCAAGCGCTTTTTTGAACATTTCAAGCAAGGCCTGTTCCTTGAAGAAGGTCACCCTGAGGTAATCAATCGGTGGAAACAAACTTTCGGGTACTTCATGAAAAAACTCTCCCTGCTGAACCAGGGACGCCCTCTTTTAGTTAAAAATCCTGTTTATACGGCAAGGTTAGGGCTTTTGCTGGAGATGTATCCTAAGGCTCGTTTCATACACATCCATCGCAACCCCTATCGGGTTTATCAATCCATGAAGAACTTTTACCTTAATCTTTTTCGGGAATTATCACTACAGGATTATGAACAGCTTTCCCTGGATAAGCTCGTGCTTGAACCTTATCCCTTGATCATGGATCGACTCATTCAAGACTCCAAGGAGGTGCCAGCCAAGCAGTGGTTGGAGCTGTCCTATGAAAGCCTCGATTTACGCCCCATGGAGGTATTGCGTCAGGCATATCAGCACCTGGAGCTAGGCCCCTTTAATCAGGACCGCCCGTTTTTTGAGCATTATCTGCGTTCAATTAAGACCTACAAGAAGAATGCTTTCAGCTACCCTCAGGAGTCTGTCGACAAGGTAGACCAATTTTGGGGGACTTATGTGAATCGATGGGGCTATCGCAGTCCAAACACTTTGTGCTGAATGAATCGTGGTATCACATTGGTAACCGGAGGGTGTGGTTTTTTGGGATCTCATGTTGTTTCGGCTCTCAAAAGCCGAGGAGATCAGGTCCGGGTGATCGATTGCCAGATTCCCGCTCAAGCCATTGATGATGTGGAATACGTGCTTGGCGATATCACTGATCGAAACCAAATCAGGGAGGCCATGAAGGGTGTTAACAGCGTCTTTCACCTCGCAGCCAAGGCGGGTCTTTGGGCTCGAAATAAAAGGGATTTCTACCGTGTCAATCAGGAAGGTGCCAGGGTGGTTTTTACTGAGGCCGAGCGGGCTTCGGTCAATAGGGTCGTGCACACCTCAACCGAGTCCATTCTTAAATCCTATCGACATGGCAAATCCGCGCAGATAACAGGTGAAGAAGTACAGTGGACTTTGGAGGATATGTGCGGTGATTACTGTCGCGCCAAATTTCTTGCCGAGCAAGAGGCTCTGCAGGCTGCTCAAAGAGGGCTCCCCATCGTCGTGGTGAACCCGACGGTACCCATCGGGCCGGGCGACCGAACCCCAACCCCGCCCACCCGGATGTTACTTGGCTACCTGAAAGGCAATTACCGGGCTTATCTGGAGACTCAGATGAACGTGGTCGACGTCAGGGATGTGGCCAGTGGGCACTTGGCTGCAGAGCAGCGCGGTATGCCAGGTCAACGCTACTTGCTTGGTGGCACCAACCTCAAACTGAGCCAACTCCTTAAAATGCTCGAGAAGGTATCAGGTCGAACCATGCCAACTCGCGAGGTCCCTTATTGGCTGGCTTTGGGGTTCGCATGGATGAGTGAAGGTTGGGCCTACGTATCGAGGAAACCTCCTAGTGCACCGCTGACAGGCGTTCGGTTAGCGGGTTCTCCCATGTGTTTCAATAATCAGAAGGCCATTCGGGAGCTAGGTATGTCCTTCCGTCCTGTTGAGGCATCCCTCCGCGATCAAGTCCAATGGTTTTTAAATGAAGGAATGTGGGGGTGAAGTTCACGAAAAAGCCGCTCCCTTGATGGGAGCGGCCACAATGTCATCGTGATTCGATGTTTAGGATTTCAAGGAGTGGCCTTAAGCTCAACTCCCTCGGGCCACTTGGCGCCTTGATCGATCCAGGCTCTTACCAAAGCCAGTTGATCCTTGGTAAGCTTGGGGTAGTTATCGCGCTTGTCCAGCGGTGGCATTTCCATTTCTTCGACTAGATCCGCCGAGAAATGCAATAGAGGGCTTTGATCACCCTTGCCGGCAATAACCGCCTTTTCCTTGCTACTACCGCCTGCCAGGGTTTTTTCACGATTGTTCATGAAATATTTTGCCTTGGCACGAGGTTTGGCTCCATGACAGCCAAAGCAGGATTTTTCGAACAGGGGTTGGATGTCTTTGACAAAATCAACCTGCTTGGCCGATGCACTGGGTAATTTGGTGGTGTCTACGGTTGCTGCTCCCATGGCTGTCAGGCCGACTGCAAGCACTCCGGCAAAACACGAGGTTAAGATATGTTTCATACAATAGTTTGACGTATTGGACCGATGATTATTCATACTCTCTACCTACACATTCTTCCACTGACGCTGGGCTGCTGAAGCCAGCACAGCATCGCAAACCTTGGCCGTTTCCAGCGCATCACGAAAGGTCGGAGGGCAGGGTTGCCCACTACTCAATGATGCAAGGAAGTCGGCGACTTGATGCACAAAAGTGTGCTCATAGCCAATGCAAAGCCCAGGAACCCACCATTTGTCCAGGTAGGGGTGATCACCATCAGTGATATGAATGCTACGCCACCCACGCACCTTGCCCTCATCGCTGTGATCAAAATATTCGAGACGATTTAGATCATGGAGATCCCATCGGATTGAGGCGTTTTCGCCGTTAATCTCAAGCGTGTAAAGTGCCTTGTGACCTCGCGCATAGCGTGTCGATTCAAACAGCCCAAGGGATCCATTTTTAAAATGGCAATGGAAAATGCAGGCATCATCAATGGTGACAGCTTGCTTCTGGCCGGTCGCAGTATGCACACGCTCCTTGATGAAGGTTTCGGTGACAGCTGATACGTCAGCTATCCCTCCATTGAGCCATATGGCAGTGTCAATACAATGTGCAAGCAAGTCGCCCGTCACCCCAGATCCAGCGGCAGCGGCATCCAGACGCCATAGGCCTTCTCCGCCCTGAGGGAGTTCTTCGCTGATAGTCCAGTCTTGAAGGAAATTGGCCCGATAATGGAACACTTTGCCTAGCTTGCCTGAATCAATGATTTGTTTGGCAAGGGTCACCGCGGGGATGCGTCGGTAATTATACCAGACTGTGTTGGCCACACCGGCCTTCTCCACAGCTTCGACCATGGGTAAGGACTCCTCGGTGGTCCTGGCCAGAGGCTTTTCGCAGAGCACCATTTTACCTGCTTCAGCTGCTGCGATAGCAATGGCGGCATGACTGTCATTTGGGGTGCAGATGTCAATGGCATCGATGTCGGAGCGCTGGATAAGTGCCTGCCAGTCTGACTCAACGCTTTCATAACCCCATTGGTCCGCAAAAGCCTGGGTTCTTTCCTGATTCCGTCCGCAGATAGCCTTGAGTACAGGTCGATAGGCCAGGTCTGGAAAAAAGTCAGACACTCGCTTGTAGCCATTGGAATGGGTGCGCCCCATGAAGCCATAGCCGACCAATCCGATATTCAGTGGTTTCTTTTCACTCATGTTCTTATCCTGATCAATTGAAAGTGAGCCTTCAAGCTTGTGCATCCCTGACCTTAATCATGGCCTCCAGGATGGTGTTCCAGGTGCTGGAGTCTTCAAGGACCGCATTAGGAAACATGCAGCCATCCCAGCAAATGTGCTTGATGCCGCGTTGATCAGCATCCTTGAGCCAATAAGAGGCGCAACGCGTGATATCCAACTTACCGTTGGGGTCGTCGGCACGACAGTGCTTGCCTGTCTTGTCGTGTGATCCTGCACCGTGCACTTGTCCATCATTCTGAGCCACGTGAAAATCAATGGTCCAAGGTCTCAGCTTGTCGGTCATTTTTTCGTAAGCGTTATAAAAAGCCTCCTGACTGTAGCCATCTTCCAGTAGGGCATGCTCAGGAGCATTGTAACCCATCAAATAGAGGTAGGTATGAGCCAGATCAGCCTGGAATCCAAGGGTTTCGGGCATGCCTACCCCTTCCAGTAGGTCTAGCATGTCCTTCCAGGAATGCATCCCAGCCCAACAGATTTCTCCTTCTGCGGCCAGACGTTCTCCGTGATCGCTGGCGATTGCCGCAGCCTTCTTGAAGGTATCAATGATTCGAGCCGTGTTTTGGGTCGGATTTTCCTTCCAGGTATTCACGCCGAATTCGGCCGAATCAATGCGGATGACGCCTCGTTTACGTGCCCCATGCTCATTGAAGATGCGGGCGATACGGCAAGCCATTTTGACAGCATCCAGGAACTTGCCTTGTTGCTCATCGGTCCCCATGGCTGAGTCACCGATGGTCCCTGGCCACACAGGAGCTACGAGCGAACCAATATCAAAACCTTTGGATTGAATCAGGTCAGCAATACGCTTGAGGTCATCGTCGCTGGCTTTGGGATCGGTGTGTGGGAGAAACAGGAAATAATCGATGCCATCGAACTTTTGCCCATTCACCTCAGCAGCCGCTGTGAGGTCGAGCATTTGCTCAAGGCTGATGGGTGGTTCCTGGCCTTCGTCGTTACCCTTGCCAACGAGGCCTGGCCACATGGCGTTGTGAAGTTTCAGGGGAGAGTGTGTCATGGCTGTTCTATACTGAGTGAGGTTGTATGATTCAAGACTTGAGTCCCAATGCGTGGTTCCCGCAGACATCAACTAGACATCCTATTTGGGGCAGCCGGCTTTGGAGAGATCAACCTACCAGCTGAGGGTGGAGGATCAATTCCAAAGTGACGCCCGCTTGCTTCATCGGGAAGGCTATTCGGGGCGTGCCCATTCGGGTGGATTGTTAAGCTGGAAGAGGGTTTCCCCTGCCTTGGGTACCATCAGGATCCCTTCCTTTTCGCGATGCATGAACTGGGAGGGATCCAATGACTTGGGGTCACGGTAGCCAAGATTGATTTCCTGGCAAACCTCCTCAGGAATACCGGTTGCCAAGGTCACGGTAACCCTTGGCTTTTCCTTGCCATCGACCCATTTGCCAATACCTCGAACATGTGTGGAATGAGCCAGGATTCCCCAGGGGAAATCCTTGAATTGTTCCCACTGATTGAGGAAAAAGTCCCGGCAATGATAGCCAATCTGTCTGATGATCCTACCATGGGTCAGGCTGATTTCTCGAATGTGGGGAGCATAGATGATCAACTCTCCGCCGTCAGCCAGGACTGGCTCGAGCTTATACATGCATTTTCCTCCAACCCATAGCTCGTCATACATGGCGGGTGCGCAAGAAAGGATGGTGTGAAAAGGCTTTTCCCGCGTCTCAATATGAGTCTGGGCCGAAAGATCGGCTGCCTGGTCCCAAGCGGACTCAGGGGTGCCGGTGAATACCCCCCGAAGACCCTCATGGGTGACAACCATGCAGAGCGCTGATTTAGGGATAGTGACTGAGGCTCCCGCCCGGTCGATGACCTTCCTGACCGCCGTCCACTTATGGCCGATAATCCTCGGGTTGGTGATGATGGCGGCCAACCAATGAAAGAAATTCAATAGCTCAGGACCGCTAACCCCGGGGAAAAGGTATTTGTTGCCTCCAGAAAAGCCAACGACTTCGTGGGGAAACACAGGACCGATGATCATGAGCTGATCGTAGTCGTAGAGCTTGCGATTGACCTTGATGGGCACTTCCATGCTGAAGCGGTCCTCTGTCATGGCCTCGATTTCTTCTGGTGTGATGGTTCCTATCTCTTTGAGTGCTGCTGGATTGTCCCATTCGTGATTGAAAAAACCTACCTTATGGTAATGCTGCTCGCGCTCCTGCTGGGTGATTTCCAAGCGGAGACATATCGCCTCTTCACTCATGGGTTGGTGGGTGCCTAGGGCGATCATGACATCCATGGCTCGGCAATCTTGTCCATGCAGGTCGAACAGCGCCTTGAACATCCATCCCACCGGGGCAGTCCGCGTGCTGTCGGGTATGATCAGCAGGATTTTTTTATTCCTGAAAGTTCCTTTTGGATAGGCGCTGGCGAGGAACTGCTTAACTGATTCCTGGTCTAGGAAATTTCCATCTGGGGCAATGAGGGAGGCCATGGCGTGGGTGAGGTATCAGAATGAAATGTTAGATGGTCTGACTCAGGAAACCTCCATCCACCCGAATATCTGAGCCGGTGACAAAGCTGCTGGCCTGGTGACTGGCCAGGAAAACCGCTGCCCCAATCAATTCCTCAGCCTGGCCAAATCTACCCATCGGGGTATGACCCATGATACTCTCGGTTCGAGGAGTTGGGGTGCCATCTTCATGGAAGAGGATTTTTCGATTTTGCTCAGCAGGGAAGAACCCAGGTGTGATGGTGTTCACGCGCACACCGATGGAAGCCCATTCGCGGGCCAGGAACTGGCTCAAGCTCAGAACGGCCGCCTTGGCTGCGGAATAGGCAATCACTCTGGAAAGGGGTATGTGTGCCGACACGCTGGCGATATTGATGATGCTGCCTCGCTTGGCTTCCAGCATGGCCGGAGCAAATTCCTGACATGGTAGCAGAACACCCCCAACCAGATTGAGATCAAAATTGCCTCGCCATGCCTCAAGTGGTATCTGCTCAAATCGCATGTCACCAGCGAGCGTGGTTTTGGGGTCATTGCCGCCGGCTGCATTGATCAGCACGGTGGGTGCACCAATGTTTTTTTGAATCTGTTCATGTGCTTTTTTAAGGCTGTCGGCCTGCATGGCGTCAGCCTGCACATAGTGGGCTTTGCCGCCCATTTCTCTAATGCCTGATGCAACGCCCTCTCCCTTGTCCGCATTGCGCCCCAGGATAATGACCTCGCATCCTGCTTCAGCCAGGCCTAAGGCCATCGCACCTCCAAGACTGCCAGTGCCTCCAATGATCACTCCTATTTCGCCGCTGAGATCAAAACGATTTTTCATGTGGCATGCAGCTTGCCTCGCCGGGTCTTTGAACTAAAGAAAAAACCCTGCAATGTGCTTGGCATCAGCGGTCAATGATGGGCAGGATGCCCTCATGGAAGCTTCAAATATTTCCTGGAAACCTGATTTTGAAAAACTCTTTCGAGATGGGTGTGGTCGCTATGAGCAGGGACATCGCGAAGTGGCAACCTTTTTTTCGGGTCAGGAATCCCAGTGGCTTGCTTCCATTGGTTGTAAACCTCAGGAATTATTTGATTTCATTGAAGACCACATTAATTACGGGGAACCAGATTTGGAAACAGCTTTTCGGGTTGCCGCCCTGCGTGAGCGCTACCTCAAGGAGGTTCAGAAGGGGGTGATCAGCGAGCAGATTATTCCGGCGGCAGACCTGCCAGCCAAGACAGATGCGATGGATGGAGTGGTTTGGTTTCCTCGATTGCTTGCCAAGGCTCGTGCCAAGCTAAGAGGTCAATTGGATCAGCCCACCATGTATGGCTGTGCGGGGGATCGTCCCTTCCTTGCGAGCCATGGGCACACCCTGGATTCATTTTTGGAAGTCGTCTGGAAATTGGGCGAAGACGATTCGGCAATCCTCTCCGCCTTAAGGTCAGGACGACAGAAGGACTAAGCTGGTGGATTCCGATTGGTATTAGCCTACAGCAGGCAGGGTGGCAGCAGCCATGGCTTGTCCGTGGCGTTTTTCCTTTTCGCCCGGCAGATGAAATGCCAGCGATTGAGCCAGATGTGGGAATTCAACCCGCAGTACCTCCTTTGCTTTGTCCATCATCAGGTCTGCTCCAGGCCCTGTGGTGACCCTGCCTAGCAACAGAAGGTGTTCAAATGCGTAGTTTTCGCGGTATTGCGCCAAAGCGTAGCCTAGGTAGACCCCCATGGTTCGGTAGATCGCGGCGGCCCTGTCATCTCCTTGTTCCATCCGCTCCTGCACGGCGAGCAACTGCTTTGGAAAGGGTAAAGAGGTGTCGATAGGTAAGCCTGAGGACGGAATCAATCTGGCCACTGCTTGCTGGGAGAAGTATTGAACCCCACACCCGCGATCCTTGGACCACTCGTCAATCGGCGCTGCATCTCGATAATCGATGGGGACGAATGCCAGTTCATTGAGCCATGAAGTGATTTTGCCGTCCGGGGTGACGAATCCAGCGGCCTGATTGGTGCCCATTGCGATACCCAAAACCCCATTCTTCTCAAGACTCATGGCACCGGCCAAGGCCGTGACTTCCCCGTCATTGACCACCTCCATCGGAATATTGCCCCAGGCTTGTTTGATTTCCAGAAACAAGCGCTTGACGCGAGATTGGAAGAGGGATTCAGGTATGCCACGAAAGAGAGAGGCCACCTTAACTTGGTTGTTGATGTAGACTCCAGCCGCACTACCTCCAATGGCATCGACTCGTGGCATTTTGGAAGCTGCACACTTGAGTGCTTCCATGATGTGATCATAATGCCATTGAGGGTCTTGTTGAGGGATCGGATCCCAGATGATTTCCTCTGAAAAAATTGTTTTGCCATCTACGACTGCCGCAATTTTTAAATCGCTGCCTCCGAGATCAAACCCAATCCGGCAGCCTTTCAGGTGTCCCCCCAGAGAGGAATTGGTTGCATTGGCCTCAGGCATGTCCCCGGTGGGAATGTGTTCGATGGTGAAGGGAGATTCAAAGATTTTGCCTCCCATCATTTCAGCATCCCATTGTCCGAGAGGATGTGTGAGATAGTGCTGGTTTAGCGCCTGACACAGGCTTGGGTGGGCGTCGGTGTAAATGGTGGCAGCACCTCTGGACCATAGAAGACTTTTTATCTGCCGTTCCAGCAGGAAGGTGTTCAGCTCGCGGTATGCTTCAGTTGTGGGCAGGAGATGGGTGACCGATCGATCCACACTCCCATCAGGGCGCATCAGTGCAATATGAATCAGCTCAGGATGCTCGTCTTGGCCAAGTAGCTGCTTGAGGGCTTTTTGCTTGAGGGCCGCAGGGCGAAATTCGGGGTCTAGTTCAGGGCAGACCCATGGTTTCAGCGTCTCTAGGTATTGCTGCTTCATGCTTGGAAACATTCTAGGAAGGGGATGGAGAGTGCGCAAACCTCATTTAAAATCATCCTCAGAATCCATTTGCTTTTGATGAGCTTGGAAGCACCCCGAGTCGAAAGTAGGCAGCTTTTCCATGCTTAGGTTGGGATAGGGAATGATTTGATGTTGAGGCTGTTCGGTGAAAGTAATCTGGATTTGAAAAGGCATTGCATTGGCTTTGTGGTCTTTATTTCCGGAACCGGGTTGGGAGCTAAGCGCGAGGATTGTGCTTTTTAGACAAGGACGCATTGGTATTTGAGTTCAGCGCCTACTTCTGATATCAACTTTTCATTCTCCTAACCGCTCGCCCAGGCCTGCGCTGGATGATGAGGATGGGTTATAAGCGGATTATTCAGAGACGCCTCCATGTCAAGCTTGGGTCCAAAACAAATGGCAATGACTCCAGGACAGCGCCTGTGCCGTTCTCGCTATGTCATCAGGGAGCGTCTGATTGAAAACCCTGAAGGGAGTGAATATTGGGTTGCTCAAGATCGAGATGCTGGAGGTGAAGTCGTGCTTTATTTTTTGCCGTCATTTCTCGCACAGGATGCTGATCTGACTGAAACTTTCACCCAACAAGTGGGACAACTTGGTCAGGGTCCATGGTCCGGATCATGTGAATTGTTGGCCACCTATCCTCAAGCCAAACCGAGACCTCTGGTTGCCATGAAGACCCGGGTGGGAACCAGCTTGCGCCAGCAATTGGATGACTGTGGACCGCAACCGACTTGGGAAGGACTCAAACCCCTGATCGAATCGGTGTTCGCTTGCTTGATGAGGATGCATCATCGAACTCAGGTGCATGGCAAGGTAAGTTTGGACCATATTCGCTTTTTGCCTGACGGCACGGCTTTCATGCTTGCTCCCGGTTTGGATCGCCTTGCCCTGGCCTGTTGGCATGAGTCTGCTGGAGAACCCATTCCAGAATCATGGGACCCAAATGGCTCAGACGCATGCCTCAATAACGCAAGGTGTCAAGTCGCCGACGAAGTATACTCCCTAGCACTGATGCTATACGAGGGACTACGTGAATTGGGACTTCATACCAGACTTCCCCATACCGTCAGTCGGCAAGGTTGGTCCAGGCTGGGGAACTTGATGGTGCCTGACTCAATCCTGGAAGCACTTCATCAGGCCACGGGTAAGAACCCCCGGGAACGCTTTTCAACTCTCACTCGATTGGCAGCCAGGATGGGGATGGATATCCATCTTCCTCCCCCCGAGGTGAGAGATGGGTTCAATGCCTATCATCCTATGGAGGGGCGGGCCCTGTTCGGGGCAGGTTGGTCCTTGTTCCTCCGCCCCAGAGTGCTGGGGTGCTTGTTTGGCGCCTTGGTCTTGGGCATCGCGCTGATGAGTTGGCTCAAGCCAGCTTCAAAGATCTCACCCAACAAGCAAGGCCCGAAGGCAGAGAGGGTGGCAAATCAGGAACCCATCCCAGGCGATGGTGAAACACCGCAGGTGGTGTTGGGGCAAAGCAGGCTCAGTCTGACATCGGTCCCTTCAGAGGCATTAGTCATCCTGGAAAGCGCTGAAACCATGCAGCAATGGGAGGATTTTTCTCCAGTGAGTTGGCCTGAATTGAAAGAGGGTGCTTACCGGCTGCGGGTCCGGTCGATGGGGTATGAAGCGACTAATTTTGTGACCTATTTAGCCAAGGGGCAGAGCAAGGCGTTGCACGTCAATCTGGAATTGGCTCGGGTCAAGGTGGAACTTGATACTTTTCCATCCGGGGGCACCTATCGCTACCAGGATCATACAGGTAAATGGCACGCTGGATCTGTGCCAGCGGTGGTGAATCTACCTCTTGGGGACTATCTGATTCATTTTACCTTCCAAGGTGAAACCCACACCGACCGTCTGGAACTTCAAAAGCAGGAGCAAGAGCCCCTGCGGCATGTCAGTGTTTTTGCTGCCAGCCAATTACAGGTGATGACATCGCCCGAAGGTGCTGCGGTTTATATCAATGAAGAACTCATGGGGCATACTCCACTCGTGCTGGAGGGTTTGCCGCACGGCCCTTGCAAGGTCAAACTGGTCATGCCTAGTCATGAAATCATGCATAGGCTCGTGGATTTGATCGCCGGTCAGTCTGTGACCCTACGAGAGACACTGACTCCCGAGACACTCCCCTGATACAAGCAGGTGGGATAGGGAAGTGCTGCTCCCGCAAGCCTAGATTCGGTGACCTTTTTTGGAGGGGCTTGAACACCATTTTGACAGGATAGCCTCTAGTTCATCTTGTCGAATTGGCTTTGGAAGATGGTCGTTCATACCTGCCTGAAAGCAGCGCTCATTATCGCCTGCCATGGCATTGGCTGTCACAGCGATAACGGGAATACTGCGAGGGCTGACCTGATGGCTGGGGTCCATGGCTCGAATCGCTCGGGTGCATTCAATCCCATTCATATGAGGCATTTGAATGTCCATGAAGACCACATCCATCCTGTTGTGCTTGAGGTATGCCAGCGCTTCAAGACCATCGGATGCCAGGTGAACATGACAACCCGCCATTTCCAGCATGGTCTGAACGACCCGCTGATTGATCGGGTGATCATCTACCACCAATGCCTGGATGCCCTCGTGATGAGGGGATTTCGGGGCCTCGGTTGGTTGGGCTGGCCTTGTTAAGGGGTGGGAATCTTGAAGTGATTCCCATGAGCGCCTCAGGGTTTCTGTTGTAGCAGGTTTCATCAGGCACCTGCAGGATTGCCTCAACCATTGGCTGACTATTTTTTCGGGTAATTTTTCTGGATGCAGGATGAGCAGCCCAGTATGCCGATTTTGTGTTTGATCGAGTATTGAGTTCACACAATCGATGATCCTCGCCAGGTCCCAGGCCACAGGGATATCGATCATGATAAGGGCCTCTTTATCCTTGATACCGGTAGGGCTTTGAATGATCTCGATAAGCTCAGAAGGGGTCTTCAAGGTAACCAAGGACGAGGTCATGGCACAGAGAATGGAGCTAAGGCAGCGGCGGTTAGACTCTTCGGGTGAGAATAGGATAACAGACGGACCAGAATTGATCGGTTTGGTGAAATCATTTGACCGAGCCATTTCGTTGTTTTGCTGCTGGCAATCCAGTTCGACCCAGAAAAGACTGCCTCGATTGGGTTCACTTTCAAAACCAATCGTTCCTTGCATTAGGGTAACCAGCTGTTTGGTGATGGGCATGCCAAGGCCAGTGCCGCCTCGATGTTCCTGGCCATTGGTCTGAATTTGCGTGAATTTTTCAAATACAGCCGATCTGGCATCCTGGGGAATACCAATGCCAGTATCCTCGATTTCTAAACGAATGCGTAGGATTCGGTTTTCTTTGGTTTCTTTTCTGAGTAGCCGGATTTCAACAAAACCTTCATCTGTGTATTTGATGGCATTGCCAAGAAGGTTGGTCACGATCTGGCGCATGCGATGTTTGTCTCCGATCAGTTGGCCATTGATGGACTGAGGTAGATGAAACCCGAGTTCTAAACCCTTGCGATAGGCTTGGCTGGCCATGAGTTGAAGGGAGGATTCAATCAATTCAACCAGATCATAGGGTTCACGAATGACCTCCAGATGGCCTGCTTCCAATTTGGACAGGTCGAGGATATCGTTGATGATTGCCAAAAGGCCCTCTGCCGATAGCTTGAGCAGATTGGCATGCCTTATGTCTTGCTCGGAGAGGTGTTTTGACTGAAGGAGGATGTTGGCCATGCCCAGAACTCCATTCATCGGGGTGCGGATTTCATGACTCATGGTTGCCAGGAATTCTGATTTTGCCTGATTGGCACTTTCAGCCGTTTCCTTGGCCTTGCGAAGGAATAGGGCTTCCTGCTGAGTGATCTCCCTTCTCTGGGCCGCCTGCAGCATGCTTTCAAGGACTTCGGGGTCGGATGCGGGTCCATGGGGGTTCAAGCTGTTAGAAGGTGAGGTGCTATTGCCTAGCAAAGCGACCCTCATGTTCATCAGCCATTGTTCATCGAGTTTTGCGCGCAATGGCTCCTGTTTGCGATGGCGCATCCACCCTATCAATCCAATGCTGGATACCAATCCCACGGAACATGTGATCAGGATGAGATCGTGCCAAAGTTGGGATGGTGAGTGATGGGTATCGATGGGCGATTCAGCTACCTGATGAGTGGGGGAATTTTGAGCCCCATGGGATTGTGTCCCTGCGATCAGGGCAAAGACCCCGATCAGCCATGTAGCTGCCAAGACCACCCTTGACCTGTGAAAAGACGGCAGGCTAGAAGCTGCCGGGAGACAGGCTGCTGACTGAAATTTGCCGGTGTTTGGTTCGGACATCGTAGGCAATCAGGAAGGGTGGGGGATTGGGAAGCTTTCAAATACCCGGCTGGAGTTTTGCTAAGGTGGCAATGGCGACATCAAATGGAGGCTTCAGGATACCTTGTTCGGTGATGATGCCAGTAATGAGTTCTGGGGGTGTGACATCAAAGGCTGGATTCCACGCTTCAGCCTGATCTGGTGCTACTGAACAACGTCCCATCACTCGCAGCACCTCTTCGGGGTTGCGGTGCTCGATAGGAATCAAGTCACCGCTTGGTAGCCTGCTGTCGAAGGTGGAGAATGGGGCGACGACATAGAAGGGTAAACGATGTGCCCTGGCTAGCACAGCCAGACCATAGGTGCCTACTTTGTTTGCTGCAGACCCATCTCCTGCGATCCGATCGGCCCCAACCATGACCAAGTCAACGGCTCCCTGTTTCATTAAGGCTCCAGCCATGTTATCACAGATAATGGTGCAAGGGATTCCAAGCTGCTGACATTCCCAGGCCGTGAGTCGGGCTCCCTGAAGGAGCGGGCGGGTCTCGTCGGCGTAAACGCGTTCAATCATGCCACGCTCATGACCCCTGATCACAACCCCGAGTGCAGTCCCCATTCCAGCGGTGGCGAGAAAACCCGTGTTACAATGGGTCAAAACCCTTGCCTTGGGGGGGAGGATGGACTGACCCTGCTCGGCCATCAGCTCACACCGTTGACGATCATCCTCGTGTAACTCGATAGCCATTTTGAGAATCACCCCTGGGATGTTTTCGACAGCATGAAGGTCCATTTGCTGTAATCGACCCATGATGCTTTCCACTGCCCACTGCAGATTGACTGCCGTTGGGCGTGCGGCTTTAAGTCGATCGGCCTTTTCACTCAGAGCGGCCATGTAGCCCTCAAAGTCCGTTTGGTGGATACCACGGGCTGTAATCACCAAACCATAGGCAGCACTGACACCAATGGCGGGCGCTCCGCGCACCCTGAGGGCTTGTATGGCCTCAATAACCTCATCAAGCGTTTCCAGCGGGCGGTATATTGTTTCCTGTGGTAGCTTGGTTTGATCTAGTAGGATCAATCGCTCTTCATTTGGATCCCATTTCAGTGTTTCGATCATGGTCTCTTTGGTGCCTGAGGCAGGTTGCTGGCCCTGAAGGGAACGTTCAGGGGGTGTTTGCGATTTTCTAAAGGAAAGTGAACACGTTGGCCCAGGCTGTGCGATTCAAGTATGGCCAAAATCATTTCCGTGGCAACCATGGCTTCGCGTAGGCTGGATTCGGGTGCGCGATCATCTTCAATCGAGGCAATGAGATCCTTGCAGGCGATTCGGTTCCCTTCTTGGAGTCCTCCATTTTCCAGAGATTCAGGTTGCCCCATTCCGCCCGAACTGACTGGTGTCCAAGGCAGATTACGTCCGTGGTTTTGCCAATCAGATGAGGCTAAGTAGTAGGCAGCAGGCAGAAATCCTGTTCCCATGGTCAGCAATCCTTCACTGCCACGGATCGTGATACCAAAGCGGCTGGGATTGGCAGCCGTGTTAGCACGTGAGCTGAAATAACCGAGGATACCGTTTTCAAGACCATAGATCGCGTGAACTTGGTTCCCAGCAAAGGGCCCCAGGCCCTCGTTACCAGGTCTGATATCTTTGTTTGTGACAAGTCTGGTTGATTCGAGTAAAGAGCCCGAACACCAGTTTGGTGCTCCTCCGAGATGGTGCATGAGGTCGAGCACATGTGTTCCGAGCACCCATAGATCCTCAACGCCTCCTCGGTGATCATCCTTGCCCCTTGCATGGATTTCCATGATGTCGCCGAGGTGACCTTCATGAATCAACCGATAGACAGATCTAAGGATTGGGCTGTAACGGGTTTGGTGAGCCACCGCTACCTTGGTGTTGGCTTGAGTGCAGGCAAGCACCATGGCATCGGCTTCTTCCATGCTGCGACAGAGCGGCTTTTCCAAGTAGATCCCCTTGACCCCTGCCTGTGCTGCTGCAACGACCATGTCGCAGTGTTGGTCGACCCACCTTGGAGCGATGCTAACCAGATCGGGCTGGATTGCCTCAAGCATGGTGCGGTAATCCAAGTAGGCGTGGGTCGCACCCAAACGGGTGGCTGCTTTGGCCAGGCCTTCAGGGTGATCGTCGGCGACGGCAACTATCTCAGTCTCAGGGAGCTGCTTCCACACCACGTCCAGACCGTGACCGTAGTTTCCTCGGTTGGTACTTCCAATGACGGCGACACGGTAGGGGACAGGCATGGGAATGATGGCTTGAGTGGACTGCTAACAGATGCAGGCCCTTGCAACAAGGATCAATCCCTAAGAGCTTAGCAAGTTTAGGCTGTGACTTGTCGCATCTTACTGGGCGATAACTTTCTGCCGACCAAGTAGAAGAAAAGGGTAGCTTCCAGTGCCAGCATCAGGGCGAGGGTTGCCCACTGAGCCACTTCCCATTGCGCTTGAGTGAGAATCCATAGCCCCTGCATGGCGTTGAGCAGGCATACTGTCCATACAGCCCATCGGTTAGCTTGCCAATGGTGGCTTGCTATCATGCCAATGGCAATGAGCTTGATTTGGGTGAAGTTAAAAATCATCAACCACTTGAAAGCCGCACTCATGAAACCGTAGCTGTGCAGCCCAACCCCGAGCATGTTCACCCCGAACCATGAAAAAGCAGTGACAATATTACCAAAAATAGCCAGGTTCATCAGGCCACGTTCCCTGATCATCCCGCCCCACCGGGCATGCAGGATGAGGGCATTCCAGATAACGATCAGGAGGGCGCCATTTTCTTTCGGATCCCAACCCCAGAAACGCCCCCAAGACTGATCGGCCCATATCCCACCCAGAACCGTGCCTACGAAACTAAATAGCGTGGAGAAGCAGACCACTCCATAAACCATTTTTGCCAGGGACTTCGCTGTGGATTCAGGAAGGGAGCCGGGGAGGAACCCGCGCATGACATAAATGATGCCTAGAAACCCAGAGACAAAGGTGGAGGCGTAACCTAGTGTGATGATCACCACATGGGTGGCGAGCCAGAAGTTGGTGTCCAGCACAGCTCTCAAAACACCCATGGTGTCACCGGTGAGGGACAAGTTGTGTGCGATGATCAGGGAAAGCAAGCCGACGAGGCTTGCGATGGCCGAACCGATTCCATCCTTGTAGACCCTCTCGATCACCAAGCCGAGAAGCACGGCTCCCCAGCCTACAAATACTGCTGAACTGTATAGGTTTGTGACAGGGGGACGGCCTTCTATCAACATGCGCGTGATCAGCCCCACAGTGTGGATCAAGGCCGCGAGGGCAATGAGCATGACTGCCGTTCGTCTCATGCCATCTGAATCTCTGAACCAGCTCATGCATGCCAGCAGGAAGGCAAACAAATACAACACACTGCTTCGATAGAAAGGCGAATAACGATTGTAACGGTATTCAATGCCGGTTCGTTTGACCTCGGTCTGATATCCAGCTTGCAATGAGTTGAGGTATTGATCCAAAGACTGGTTGAATTGATCGGCTCGACCATGATGGAAAGCCGACTGCATGCTTGCGAAGGATTGAATGGCAGGCTTGATGGTCCTGGTTTGGATTGCCGTGATGAGGTTTGTCCCGATGGTACTCCAATCATCACTGGCTCCTGCCTGTCGCTCGGGAGGAATCATCAGTGTCCTGGCGCCGCTCAGCAGCTGAAATCGGTCCATGTAAGAGGAGAAGAGATTGAGCTGGTTCTCGTCATGCTCCTGACCTTGGTTTTGCAACCTCCATGCTTCGATCCCTGGCCCGATCGAGGCGAGGTAGGTGTCCAGTTCGGCTACCATGTCATGAGCGTCTTCTGGAGCCATGGTGTTTTTAAGTTCCAGATAGATGTTGAGGGCCTGGTATGTTTTGAGAACCGCTTTTTCGAAAGGGGACCTGAGTGCCTCCTCGCGGTCGAAAGCACTACGAGCATGCCCCATGATGGCAGGGTAGTGAGGTCTCATTTCCAGAAATGTGAAGTAACGCAGTCCCGAGCGTTCCAACCCTGCCTCCATGAGCCCCAACTCATCCAACAACTCGGGATGATTGATAGCAAAAATATAACGTTGATCGGCTATCTCAGGATGCATCATGACTTCCATCAGCCATTGCGACGCATTGAGCTTCCTCGGGCGCTTGGAAAACTGATACCATTTGCGCTCGGTCAGCTGCACTCCGCCATTTTGAGCCAATTGATTGAGGTCGCCCCAACTGCCCTTGGCATCCTGTCCGTCCAGGGGCACCTTCCTCGTGCCGCGGATTTGAATCAAGGCATTCATCGCCACAGAATCCAGAGGTTGCAGGCGTCCTTCACGCAGCACTGGAATCCGCCCAAACCCAACGTCATTCATGGGTCCAGCTGGTTTGGGTTCCCTCAGGGCCGAGAGCATCATCAGTCCAAAAAGCGCTGTGACGAAATAAGGGATTTTTGTCTTCATGAGTGAGATTGATGAGGCAGCTTGAGGGCTCCAGTTTGATTCACGTGGAAGCCGAGGAGGGTTCCAGAGCTGTTGTGTTTGGGCGACGTTTGCGCAGGAATCCAACCAGGTGGATCATGAATTGAATCGTGAGTCCAAGGCCAACCATGACGCAGGCCAGGTAAGGGCTGACCCAAGTAGGATTCTTGACAACTTGAAAGGTTGAGGAGGGGTCCAGGCCCTGACGCTGCACCATCTCTCCAGCAGTCATCTGGTACTGATAGAAAGTCAGGCCCTGATACCGGAGCGGGTGATTCATGTAGATTAGGACCTCACGATCCTCGCCCGTTTGGCGGTTTCTTAGCTGCACCCGACTCGCAAAATTTCTGGGCTCGTTGGTCCCTGTGTAATTTTCATGGGTGGCCTTGAGCAGTGTCATGGAAAAATCTTCATAATATCGCTTGGCCCGCATCCCGATACTGTATTCCCGCCCCTGGTATGTCCATGTCTGCGGGTCCAAGATGGTTGCTACAAACCACTTTCCAACCGAGGTATCGCCGTCCATGACCTCAATGATTGCCGCCCGGGTGTCTCGAGAGTCCATGGAAGTCTGGGGGGGCATGGGTTTGAGGTAGACATTGGAGAAGCCGGTTGTGGCTTCGACGCGCTGGTAATCGGCGTGATCGGCCTTG
>Ga0181572_10000838_pt1 | contig 22296 bp, 19 predicted proteins | sample 101ome_26_FD_133004 | JGI IMG/M metagenome (GOLD analysis project Ga0181572, IMG submission 133004) | Coastal salt marsh microbial communities from the Groves Creek Marsh, Skidaway Island, Georgia - 101408AT metaG (megahit assembly) | ecosystem: Environmental > Aquatic > Marine > Intertidal... | reverse complement strand
GTATTTACCTCAAAGTATTTACCTCCAATTATTCGTTTTGTAATTGTTCCAATTTTTCCTCCAGTTCAGCAATTTCATCATCACTCAATGTCTTCTTCTTTTTTCCATCCTTGATTTGTTTTTGAATAGACTTGATTTCGCGCTTTTTCTCCTTATCTGTAAGAACCGCTTTACGTTCAATCTTCATTTCATTTCCAAATGAATCAAACACTGTTTCTTCTTTGGATTTGATTTCACCATTACCTTCTTCCTTCTTTTCAACGGATTCACCTTCTTTACGAAGACGTCCCTTTTCCATAATCCATTTCTCACTCGTTACAGCATTTGTAAATTCTTTGTTGTGAGAAATAATCACAACACCTCCGTCAAAATCGTGAATAGCCGATGTTAATGCACCAAGACCATCACGATCCAAATAATTCGTAGGCTCATCAAGAATCACCAAGTGAGGGTTTTGCCATAATGACGCAGCAAGAACAACCTTTACTTTCTGACCACCAGACAGCGATTTAATCAGGGTGTGATTTGCTTGTTCCGGGTCAATACCAAAATCCGCAAAATGCTTTTCAATATCCTTTGTAGTAAGTGTCTTTGACGCCAAACCTGCCATAATTGCCTCCTTCTCGTCGTGACGTTGAACCAATTTGATAGCACCCATCTTAATAAGGATTTCGCGACGCACCCACATCTTCATTTCTTCCGGCTTTCCCTTCCATTTCACCTCATATTCCTTCACTTTCAACTTTTTATTTTCACGACGAGCAGAAATCGCTTCCGGAAACACCGCCTTTTTCTCTTCCCCGGTTGTTTCGCACATCTTCAACTCCAATTCCACATCTGTTGTTGCCAAATAATATTTCTTTACATCATTTTCATTTACTTCTCCACTATTAATGTTATCCAACCCTTCCTTATCCTCATTACCAGCAAAACGCCACATAATGTATTGGGTAGGGGTTTTATGTAAATGCTTTTCAAGATGATGAAACGCGTGCTGAGCAATATAAGCCATACGCAAATCCGGATGTTTCGTGACAGTACCAATTTGCGGTTTCAATTCACCAATCAAAATTTTAATTGCTGTTGATTTACCTGCACCATTTGCTCCAATAACACCTACACGAGACACACGCGAACATTCCAAATTAATATCAAAAATCGTCGGTGTATCACGTGTTGGATATTGATACGTTACATCATTCATCTTCAACAATGTCTTTGATTTACTCTTTACACCTTCAAGTTGTCCAGGTTCAGGAAATTTGAATTTAACCACATCATTGCGAAGCTCAAAATATTTCTTTTTGTCGGGATATTTTTCTACGAAATCTTGGAGTACATTTCCCCGAGAACCAGTAAACATCTTCAATTTGCGGTTTTGAAAATCAATCAAGTGCGTACACATTTCATTCAAGAAGGATGAGTCGTGAGATGTAGCAATAATAGAACCACCCCCAGCCATAAAATCCTTCAACCAATTTTTAATCCACGCAATATTGGTAACGTCCAAGTGGCCCGTCGGTTCATCAAGCATAAGAATATCCGCATTCATTAGTGTAGCAGCACACAATTGCATCTTCACCTTCCAGCCACCAGAATATGTGGTAATTCCCATACCCATATCCGCAGCTCTATCTTTACCAATATCCTTCTTTGCGTATCCAAAACCAATGTCTTGCATAACTGTTTCAACTTGTTCAGGTGTAACGGGTGGTTCCATTTGATAAATAACATTACAGCAATGAACAACCCAATCAATACCACACAAGTCAATATTTAATATGGGAAATCCTTTTTCATCTTCGCCCACTTCCATTTCTTGGATTTCGTGTTCTACGAAAATTGTTCGCAGTTCTTCTTTCTTAGGGAAACCCTCCACTTGTTCATTTGCAATTGCACGCATAAGTGTTGTCTTACCACAATTATTAGGACCAAGAAGACCATAAAAACGATTTTGTTTAAGATGTAAATGTGTATTATTCAATAGTGTAAGAGCACCATACGCAAGAGAAAACACGCCTTTATATAAATCTTTGCCTTCTTCGTTATCTTCAAAGATGTTTTCCTTTACAATAAATGTACTCTTTGCGTATTCATATAGTTCGTCTATTAAAGACGACGCACCATATTTGTTATATACATCATTCCAAGCATTTTTCTCAAAATAATGACTATTACACATATTGGTAGATAATATTGCCAAATCATTGTTTTTGTCACTTGATAATTGAATACTATATTTTTCTTGGGATTTATTCAACATATCTTTGAAATCATCCACGCTTTTGAAAAAATTCACATTTTCATTATCCAAACAACATTCTTTCAATGTACTCATTGCACGCTCACATACTTTGCGAGCTTCCGGATCACTCATTGCGTCGTTACAACGTCCAAGCGCGTTTTTCAAATCAGTGTAAAATGGGGTAATTTCCTTGGGATGTTCAATCAATTTACACATATTGTCAATAATTACGCAAGTAAGACGACGTGTTGCTGTTTTTTTATCGTTTAATCCACGCATAATAATAGGCATTGTAATAGAAAGGGCGGGCGCTTCCACATTTTGGACAAATACACAACTTGCCAATTTTTCAATTGCATCATAAATAGTCTTGGGATCTTTCATTCCCTTCAACACCACTGGAATAAACACATCCAAATCACTATTGTTACTACAATATAAAAGTTGTTCCAAGGTTTCTGTTGAAATAGCACTTACATTTTTTATTACATCATTAATATCACCACATACAAATGGAACCAAGTATGGCATAGTAATACGGATATTTTCTTTGCGATTTTCAATAATATACTTCAATACCTTGTAACTGTATTCTTTATCCAAACGCATAGCTGTTTTGATATGTTCAATCAATAGTTGTATAATATCACTCATAAACCAATGTTCAAGGTTGTCAATAATATCTTGGATATCTTGAAAAGCCTTTTCGCAGTCATCTTTTCTTGATGATTTTGAACCAAACACAGACAATAGATTTTTCAACGCTTCGCATTCTTCGGAAAACGATACCATACTGACGTGTCCTATCCTAATACTTATAATTCATATATGCTTTTATATTCCTTTTCTAAAATAAAATATGAAAATATTTCATTTTATCATTTAATGATTTTTATAGTTTTTGATAGTTTAAATTCTAAGCAAAGACCTTATGCTTAGTTGCTGTAGGCAACACCTGCCATACCGCTCATTACGCGAAGGACGTTGTAGTTGACGGCATATACGCGTACCTTGGCTGTGTTTGTGCCAGATACTGTGTTGGAGGAAAGAACAAGTTGTAAGACGGCGTTGTCAATGCGGGAGAAGTTGCATGTTCCAGAAGGTTGGTGTTCTTCAGGGCGAAGAGCGAAGGAGTATACGTTGATACCGGCATCGGGGGCACGTGTGTGGTGTTGGAAGGGTTGAACGACGTCAAAGTAGGAACCTTCACGTTCGGAGAAGCGGTCTTGTCCGTTAAGTTGAAGTTTCGCTGTGACGACAGGGTTTTCACCCCAGCAGTGCATTTCGTGGGAGGCTTCTTGGAGGACGTATCCAGCGGCATCACCACCTACAGAAGTAGCAGCACCGGGTAAATCAGATAATACGTTAGCAGAACCATCAATCATATCCGCGGCTTCGTTACGTCCAGAGAAGGCCAAGATGCTGTTGGGAAGGACATCAAGGGCATCTGTGTAGTTGAAGGGTTGGGCACCATAGAGAGCAGCAAGAGCAGAGCCGCTTTCTAAGGAAGAGCAGTAATCAACATTGGCATCAGGTTGGACAACCCATACAAGTTCTTTGCAGGGGTGGTTGAAGTTAAGTTTGATGCGGTTGGAGGAGGAACCTACGGATTCATCACCTGTGAATTGGACTTGTTCGATGAGGTATTCGTGGGGGTTTTGGGCCATTTTGCGGCGTTCATCTGTGTCAAGGAAGATGTAGTCAACATAGAGGGAGGCGGCAACAAGGGATTGTTGGTAGGCCGCTTGAGCAGAGGCTCCGTCGGTCCACGCCCACAAGCATTCACCGATGGGGCGGAAATCAATGTTGATCTTGACTTCGTGGTATTGAAGGGCAATAAGGGGAAGAGCAAGACCAGGGTTGCGGCAGTACCAGAATTGAAGGGGTACGTAAAGTGTTGTTTCGGGAAGGGCATCGCGAGCAGCGCATGTTTGGGGGGCCGCGGAGGAACCAGCGCAGGGACCAGAGATGGCAGCGAAGGAGGGATCAACAACGTGTGTGAGTTGTGTTGTGTGTCCGACCATCTTGTTGTATCCGCTTTGTTGTTCAGAGGAAAGAGTAAGTTGGTTCCAGATGTGCATCCAGTCACCGTATTGACGGTCAATGCGTTGGCCACCAATTTCAATTTCAACTTGGGAAACGAGTTGTTCACCTGGGAAATCTAACCAGCGAGCGTTTTTCGCCAAAGTTTGGTTGATTTCGGGGAGTGTGACTTGGAGGTAGGTGCGGTAAGCAAGATCACCATTGCGGCTGATTGTGCATGTTACGCGACGACCGAAGTCAGCTTGTCCAGAGAATGTTTGTTCAATGGATTCCATCGCGAAGTTTGTGTGGCGACGGTAGGAAACTTTCCAGAATGTGATTTCAGGAGTTCCGGTAAGGAAGACGTCCTGAGCGCCATAAGCTACGAGTTGCATAAGAGCTCCACCCATTTTTCTACTATATATTATGTCTAAAGAAAATAATTTCAGAAAAATACGAATTAATTATTTTTTTACAAAATTTTAATTTCAACTTTTCCTAAATACATATAAACCCAACAGTGTTATATGTATAGTAAATGAGTTTTGAAAAATGCTACTATTTAATGCGAATATTTATATGTCATTTTTGCTGGATAAATGAAGTGGAAGAACATGTATCTGAACATTTTTCTACCGAACCTGTTGATTTGGTAAATGTTCTTTTACATCAAGAAATTGAGTTTGACTGATTTTTGTTGATTTTTTGTTGATTCTTAAATATGTTGCAATTCTTGGTTAGTTAAAATAAATTTCTCTAAATACGTCTTCTGATACACTTCTTTTTTGTTTTCGTGTTTCTTTGAAAAAATATAATTATCTTTTACTTTTTTAACACTCCATCCATCGTCTATTGCGTTTGTTATAAATACCATTTTTTGAAAATGTTTGGAGTTGATCTCCACTGTTTTTTGCGGAGATTTTAATTCCGTTATAATATTTTGTATGTTTGTCATTATACACCATAGGTTGAGTTTATTTTCATCATTTGGACGATATTATTTTATGCCAAAAAAAATATAAACTAAATGATATATGAATATCTAATGTCAAATAATCCAAATGCACAGCTTATTTCTATAGACATAAAACACGATGAAATGTTAGCATATTTTCAAAGCATAGATGATACATTAATTCCAAATTTACAAACAGAAAAAGAGGAATTAAAAATTACATTACGTTCTACATCACGTACAAATGTGGATACTATTATGGATTTAAAAGACAGGATTAATGAAATTCGTCAAGAAATCAAAAGGTTATCCAACATTAAAAAGAATTACTTTCTTGAAAACAGTAAGATTATTTTCAATTATTTTGAAGAAAAACAACAAATTAACAATAATGCTAATACCAAGCGAAACAGTAAGGCAATGCACAGTTTTTTCAAAATTAAAAAGACAAACAATAATAGCGAAGACATTGAAGAAGATAAATATAGAAAATCTAAACAGTTGTATCGCAAATATTGGAAAAACGTAGATAATGAAACACTTATTACAAACGATTTTATCATCAATTGCGATATTTGTGACTCTTGTCAAAAGGGTGAAATGATTGCTCAAGAAGAAGAAGGAATTATGATTTGTAATAATCAGCAATGTGGAAAGTTCATTACCTATATTGTGGATAGCAATAAACCATCTAATAAAGAACCACCCAATGAAGTATCATATACAGCATATATACGATTAAATCATTTCAAAGAAATATTAGCACAATTTCAAGCAAAGGAAACAACACAGATTCCCGATGATGTTATTGACGCAATTAAAAAACGAATCAAAAAAGAACGTATCCAAGATATGCGGGAATTGAACTACAATAAAATGCGAGAGATTTTGCGAAAGTTGGGATTAAATAAATACTTTGAACATATCCAATATATTAATTCGCTTTTTGGTATCAAGCCTCCACTGATGAATGAAGAATTGCACGAAACATTATGTGTCTTGTTTATTGAAATACAAAAACCGTGGGCGCTACATTGCCCACCGAGCCGAACAAATTTCTTCAATTATACATATACACTCTATCAATTATGTGTATTATTGGACCAGACACAATATTTACCATTTATACCTATGATGAAAGATAGGGATAAACAATTAGAGCAAGATATGATATGGAAAGAAGTTTGTAAAGAATTAGATTGGCAGTTTTTTCCTACAGTATAATATCATTTTCGTGCTATAATGATATATGTGTTTAGATATGATAATACAATGTTATTATTGCTAATATCATCAAGAATAATTCTATAATCATTATAATTTCCGGAATAAATATCCATTTATCTAACGCACTATCATCGTTTTTGCTGGAATAATCATAGAGTTCATTTAATAATATGTAATTAATGGAAAACGCAATAAAAACGAAAATAAGACTTACCATAATAAGGATATTATTATAAAAATAATTTTGATGACGATATACACGACTATATCCTAAAGACGCAAACGATACCGATGTATATAGACCGACATTGCGCAATGCGGTGTGATAAAACATTAACATTTCTTTTTCGTTCATATTTTGATTAATATATAAAATATCAATATATTAATTTTTTATTGTGTTTGCAATATATTTATGCCATTTACCTCATCATGGGGAATTTGACAAGGTTGGCACCGATACCGAAACCGGCACCTGTGCGGGCAGTTTGACCCATGGCGGGCACAAATACGTCAAGGATGCTGAATGTCATTGTGGCAGCAAGGGCAATGACAACAATTTCTTCAACGTTCAATTGTTTCTTGGGGATGGAGAATGCTACAATAGCAACAACTAAACCTTCAACAAGGTATTTTACTACGCGCTTGACGAGTTCTTGGAAGTCTAATACACCGTTCATAATATATTATATACAAATATAATTATTTACAAACAAATATAAAAATACTACTACTAAATATTGTATAATGTCCTCTTTTGAACGTAAAATGGTAGATGGAAAACCAAATCCTAAATACGTTGATTTATGCGATGAAGATGCCCCTATTTCAGGTCAAAAATTCGCTTGTCTTTCATTCGTTTCCCCTGAAACAATCCTAAAAAAGCGTGAGCTTTATCTTTTTGAAGAATTTGTAAAAACATGGGATTATACTAAATCTTTTTCTAAATTTTTTGACTTTCTTCAATTTGTATCCTATAAATACAACCTACAGGCTGAAAATGTTATCCAAGATTTACAAGAATTTGCTAAAGAAGAAAACGAGAAGCTACAATCTACACCCGTTGATGATGATTATAAAACATTCTTGGACAAAAATGAAGAGCGTCTAAATGAACAATTTAACTTGAAACATTCATTCCAAACATCTGTTCGTGGTCTTAAGATTCGCGGTACATATAATACTCAGGAAGAAGCCGAAATACGTTGTAAAAAACTGCGCGAAATTGACCCTAATCACGATATTTTTGTAGGTCCCGTAGGTATGTGGATTCCTTGGGACCCAGATGCATACAAGACTGGACGGGTAGAGTTTATGGAGGAAGAGCTTAACCAACTACATAATGAAAAGATGAAAAATGAAGCTAAAGCTAAGGAAGAATTTGAGGCACGTGTTAGGGAAACAAAACGCAAAGCGATTGAAGAAAACATTAAAAACGCAGAAAAATCTGGAAATCTTCTTACACAAAGCATCGATGGACAAGATAACCTTGTTGGTGTTACTCAAACGGTTGATTTTGAAAGTCGCGAAGTGGCTACCGAAGAATCGCAAGCAGCAAACAATGAAGAGATTCTAAAAAATATGTTGGAACGCAAGGATAATGATTGAGCAACCACATATTAGATGTAAAAAAGTATTTTTGTAAATAGTATAAATATATTATACTATGTACATTAAGATGTGTATAGCACTATTCAATAAAATTATTTACAATGACTATAACTGTAAAAAGGAGTATCCATTTATTGACATCAATAACCAGTTCAATAAATATGTTGAATTTGAAAATGAACTTTTGAATAATGAGTTTAATAATCATATGAGCCACAATGATTACATTGTAAAACGATTATTTATAGATTTCTGTGTATATAAAACTATAACCAAGTTTGATTTATATAAAGAATGCATTGATGGAATGCCATTTTCATCCAAAAATACAAAAAAACTATTTATTGATAAATTCAATAAATTTCAAAAGGTATATTTTGGTCTAATAAAATTTCGCGAAGTAATGAAAAGAAAACTATATAAACCACATATTACGTTTGACATGAAAATGACTGAAATCACCCCCACCTCCAGAAATTGTTTTATTGTATGTCAAAACAAAAAGTTATATTATTTTACCATTACAGATTTATTGAATATATTTGAACATAACCTTACTGCGGGAGATGCATTTTTTGTTGTTCCGCAATATGTAAAAAATCCATATAATAATATTATATTTGACAAATCAACATTGTATAACATCTATTTTCAATATAAATTTCACACAATGTATATTAATAAAACGATGGACTGTTTCTTTGAAAGCGATTTTGATTTATCACAATTAAAAGATAATCATTACTGTCATTTATTGAAACAATATGTGAAACATTACATTAACAATTTAAGTGAAAGTGATACTGTTGATGAAATACATAAAATGATTAATGCTATTAATCGCTCATTCAAACGAAAAAAAGATTGTATCATAATTTGTGAAACATTTCCCAAGAAGTTACTTATTGAAGCATTAAAAGATTACTTAATCTGTTTCATTCAAATCAAATATTCTCTCACATTTTATGAGTATTTTCAAAAATTATCAGTATTTAAAGCAAATATTGTGAAATTTATTATACATAATCCAATTTACGGAAGAAACATTAAACGGGCAGTAAGTAATAGTAGATGGACAAATATAAATAAACCAAAATATTGTAGTGATTATTTTAAATTTGATAGCAATATTCACTCATCAAATGAATATATGACGTCTCATTATAATCAAAAACCAATGAGTGTGTTTCATATTTATGAAAATGTATTCACTTGTCAAAATGTTATATATAACAAAATTTTGGAGTTAGGACCTACGTTTTGTAAGCGAAACAATATTTCACGACAATTATTCAGAAATACAAATTACTTTAATGAATATGATAGCGATGATAGCGATGATATTAATGATAGCGACGATATGAGTATAGAGAGTGATAATGGTGATGGTATTAATATAATATTGAATAATCCTCCTCAAACACCTGATGGTAGTCCTCCGCGTTCGCGTGCTTCCAGTTGGGTTATTGGTAGTCCTCCATATTCACCTACTCCCAGTTGGGCAAATGAACAAAATGTAATTGAAAACAGCGAAAATGATGAAATCCACGAAACAGAAAATAATGAACAAAACACTGAAACAAATACAAATGTACATAATCATACTAATCCATCCTAAGCGTAGTTAAATAATTATTATCCAATTTAAATATGTGTCCAATTTCATAACTATCATCCAAAATAGATTGTTGTTTTAAGTTTGAAATTATAGTAAATATGTAAAATGTGTTATTAATGTTTATGCAATACATTTTATTTCCTTGTCCCCAGTATCCATAATATGTATATTCGTCATGATTACTCATCATCATGAATTTTTCAATGATATCATATGCTTCTAATGATTGTGTGATTGACAATACAGGCATCAAGATATTTTCATAATTTTCAATAGTATGGTTCTTATGTATCCTTTTCTTAACCTCATCTAAAATAGGTTTTAGTTCATTAGTAGGCGTAATGTTCATGGTGCAAATGCTTATTATTATAATAATATGATATTATTATAGTATTCGTGTGATTTTACAATCAATTTTTCTACCCTACCATTTAGATTTTTTTACATTAATTTGTTGTCCCACCGATTTCTTTTTTGATTTATTCGGATCATATGCTTCGTCTTCGTCGTCTGAACCAATACCCTTTGATAAATCCCAAAATTCTTTAGACCCAAGCTTGAAATCGGGATGGTTCTCTGCTTTATACCAAAAAATTTGGTCATTCAATTTATTTGATTTTGCATTATTATCAATAACCAAACATTCATAGTTTTCCGTTGTTTGGTCCATTACAGCACTGAATGATTCCAATGTTGGAAACATGGATGCATAATTCTCCCAAATACGCTTGCGATTTGTCATGTATGGTTCCCGAAGAATAAATACATAATCAATATTTGTACGTAAATTGGGAGGAATACCTAATGGATATTGCATTGTAATAATTAACATAATTTTCCAATGCCTTCCATTCATAAATAATAATCGCATTAGTTTATCACGTGTCCAAGATTGGTCATACAAACAATCATCTAATATTGCAAAAGCACGAGGGTCTATTTTTGTTTTCCCATATGTATCTACTTCTTTCTTTACTTGTTTGAGAACCGCCTTCTGGCGTCGTAATATGTTCTCAATCAACACCGATTTATATTCTTCATGAATAAATAATTTTGGTACATGCTTACCATAGAAACCGTTTCCCGCTTCTGTTCCGGATATTACTGTTCCTATGGGAATATCTTGATGATAATACAATAAATCGCGAACCAAGAAAGATTTACCTGTATCGCGTCTTCCTATTAATACAACCACAGGACCTTTATTCTCATCCGGTTTGAATGTTATATGTCGCATATCAAATTTTTTAAGTTCAAGTGTCATGGTATTTATACTATGATAACATTATCTAAACTATATATTAACGCACTTGGATTATAAGTTTAATCTTCAAAATTTTTACATTTGAATACATTATTAGAACTTTAGCTAAAATTAATGAACATAACAATTATAAATCATAGTCCTCAACTACAAGAATGGGAGTGTGATGAATTAGATTATTTTCCATATGACATATCCAACATTACCTATTTCAATCCAATTTATGTAAACTTTATGACTCCTACTAACCCCTGCGATTTAAGTTTAGGTGTTACCACCACTGATGTTTCTTGTCAAAATATTCAGTTTAATCATCGTTATCATATATGCACCAATACATCTATTGTTGATAACAGTGGTTCAATAATCCAAAAAGATATTTTCTTTAAATATGCACCACTTTTAGACCCGTGTCATTATATGATTGGTAAATACAAGTATGACAAACATATTACAAAAATTGTTAAACCATATTACCATATTAATCAAGACAACGGAAACGATGAAAATAACAACAATAACTACCACGAAAAATTACAAACAATACACAATGCGTCTTATGTTGATAATTTCACGTGTGCTTTAATTAATATGTTGAATGAAAAGTATCATTTCAAACACGGCGTCAATTATTATGGTTCCATTACTGGTATTCAAAAACAGTTTAGAATGAATATTGCGGATGATATTGATTTCTTACAAGAACAAGAATTTTTCCAAGAACATATAGGTTCCCTATTTCATACAAATATTTTTTCAAAAGGTCTTTTACATAATGAAGCAACAAATACAACATTGAAATACAAAAAGGCATTATCTATTAGTGATGATGTATCATTAAACGATTTTGATGAAATTATTGTACCTTCTGAAGATAATAATGTTAATGATATTGATACCAATGATATTAATATTAAATCATTTTGCGAACCTGAAGTACTTGAACTGACCACCGACAACTTGAAAGAACACACATTTATTGAAAATAATAACGACAATGACACAAATGATAGTGACAATAGTAGTATAAGTGACACAAATGATAGTGACAATAGTGAAGAAAATAATACCGAAGATTCTAATAGTATATCTGAAAATGAAGTAGATGAAAATAGTAATGCATCATCAAACGAAATTAGTGATGATGACAGCAGTGTAGAAGAAGAGCCTCTCTATGCTTATATTAACAATTTCCCAGTTATTATGATTGCTCTTTCCAAATGTAAAGATACGTTTGATAGTTTGTTAAATAGTGATGAACATATGGATACTGAATTCTATATTGCTGCATTGTTCCAAATTATTATGATTTTGCTAACATTACAAAAAGCTTTTCATTTTACACATAACGATTTACATACAAATAATATCATGTATGAAGAAACATCCATTACACATATACATTATATCTACAAAGGCATACATTATACTGTTCCAACATATGGAAAAATATTCAAGTTAATTGATTTTGGACGTTCTATTGTCACTTATAATGGAACTACATACTGTAGTGATAGTTTCAAAAAAGATGGTGACGCAAATACGCAATATAATTTTGGTCCCTTTTACGATAATACAAAAAAACGTATTGAACCTAACTACAGTTTTGACCTTTGTCGTCTCGGTTGTTCCATTTATGATTTTATTATTGACGACGAAGCAAGTATTCATTCCTTTGACGAATTCCAACGTATCATTTATCAGTGGTGTTGTGATGATAATGGAAAGAATGTTTTATATAAGAAAAACGGCGATGAACGGTATCCAAATTTCAAACTATACAAAATGATTGCTCGTATTGTTCATAATCATACACCAGAAAAACAACTTCAACGTAGTGCGTTCAAAAAATTCATTTCAAGCGAACCTATTTGCGATGATGATACTATTGTAAATATTGACACTATTCCATCATTTGCTTAAGTTATGTAATTTTGCATTTTCTTTTTGCTTTTATGCTTTTGTTGACATATTCCTATGACAAATATGTCAATAATCAACAAATAATGTGTATATATTCATCATTATATTCATATACTTCATTTCGTTGTCAAGTATTTCTCGATAAATTCTTCGGGGGTAAATATTGGTACACCTAACTCATTTGCCTTCTTCGTCTTATTTGAAACATCATCTTTTGATTTTACAATCAACGCAAATGTATTCTTATTCACATTATTTTCAAGGTACGCACCAAACGTGGATAACTTATCAATAATTTCTTTATCGCGAACTTTCGTCATCACTATCTTCTTATCGTACAATGGATGATCTTTGTTTATATTTGATAATTCTTTATTTTCGGATGCATTCATTGGCACTGCGTATTGTTTTTGTGTTATTTTACATTGCTTCATAAATTCTAAAAATACTGGAATATTTTCAACAAATGATTTGGCATTTTCCTTTCCAATACCCTTTACACTCATTAACATCTTAATTTTGTCTTCATCTGATTCCGACATTTCCAATATTTTTGGGAATGCATTCATTATAGGCGTAATTTTACGTTCTCCAATACCTCGTCCAAACTTATTAGAAGCAGCCATTATTTGTATCAATGTTGCATTTTTCATCTTATCACGAATACTTTCGTATATTTTCTTCGCCATTTTATCTTTGAAACCATCTACATTGAGGAAATCCTTTTCTTCCATATCCAGGATCTTACATATACTATTATATCCCGCATTCATTATACGTTTCACATTTCCTTGAGATAAACCATCTACTTCCAATGAAGTGAAAAATGACGTAATATTTTTCTCCAATACATTTACATCGTCCTCCTTATTTTCCAAAATAATATCTACGTGTGTATCTGTCCATTTGTATGGTATATCCGGCATCTTTGGTCTTTCGGCGGGTGTAGTAACACTCTTAATATGTGGGATTACATCACCACTGCGGACAATTTGTATGATCGCACCCACACCTATTTTATTTTCTTCAATGAAATTTCCATTAAATCCAGTTGCATATTCTATCTTTACACCACCCACATGAACAGGTTCAATCCTTACACGTGGTTTTAAATAACCACTTTTACTGGCATTCCATATAACATCCACTACTTTTGCTTCTACTACTTGGTCAGACATTACCATTTTGAACGCAAATGAATGGTCAGGATTTTTATTTGTACGTTTATAAATATTGTCATCACTTACAATTATTCCATCAATTATATACTCGTAATTTGTTCTCCAATCTGTTAGTATATCAGATAGCATATTATTTGATAATGTAGATGTTACTTCATTCTTTACTACATTAAACCCATTTTCGCGCATTGTTTTCATTTGGTCACTTGGTTTTAATTCGGGTTCTATCATTTCATAACTAATAAAATCTACATCTTTCGCTTTTTTATCCACTTTTTTACTATTCACAATCCCGGCAACCAAATTTCGGGCATTTGAAAACTGCTTACTGTATTTGTCGTCAAATATCTTCTTGGAAATAATAAATTCGCCACGAACAATTACATTTTGAATATCAGGAATACCATTTACGTACTTTAATAAATGTGATACGTCTTGACCTACGCTTCCATTTCCACGAGTATATAATTTTCGCTGTCCATCTTTACTATAATATAATCCGCTTACCCCATCCAATTTACAAGACAATACATATGGACCTTTATATTTTTCCACCCACGTTGTTAACGCATTTGTAGTTGGTTTTATTTTATCCATTGATGGCATATTTACAGGGAGTTTTACTTTATTTTTTTCAAATTCAGCACCAATCTCATTTAATACAGATGCATCGCTGTATTTTTGTTCAATATACTCCTTTATTATATCATATTCATTATCAGTAAGTGTTGGTTCTCCTTTTTGTTCTACATACGAATGAAATTGTTTATTTGCAACCAAAACGATTTGTTCTAATTCTGTTTTACTTAATGATTCTAATACAGAAATACCTTTTGTTTTAAATTCCTCCATCATCTTAACTACATCTCCTTCTTTCATTGTCAATTTAGGCTTCTTGGTTTTCATTTTATCTTTCTCGGTGTTTGTATCTATACTATTTTCTACCATTTTTTCTTTATTTGATTTACTTACCACATCTTGTTCAGGTTTTATTTCTGGTTCTTCATTCTTTTCTATAATACTACCTTGTTGTTTTACATTTTTTTGTGTTTTATTTTTGCTTCCTTTGGGACGCCCACGTTTCTTCTTTGTAACTGCTACCACCGCTGGAGCTGTTTCTTCTACAAGAGGTTCAGATACTGATACCACTGGAGCTGTTTCTTCTACGACAGGTGTTGTTTCCATTTCTGAGGGTATAGAATCTATAATATCTTGAATACTTTTTATTGTACTTACTTCAGAAATGGTTTCCATTTTTTCTTTATTTGATTTACTTACCATATCTTGTTTAGGTTTTGTTTCTGGTTCTTCATTCTTTTCTATAATACTACCTTGCTGTTTTACATTTTTTTGTGTTTTATTTTTGCTTCCTTTGGGACGCCCACGTTTCTTCTTTGTCACTGCTACCACAGGCGCGGTTTCTTCTACCACAGGTGTTGATTCTATTTCTTGAGGTATAGAATCTATAATATCTTGAATACTTTTTATTGTACCTTCTGCTTTTTGGGTTTTATTTACAGAACGGGATACTGTATTTTTCAACGTCTTGGTATCATCTTTATTCATAGTATCATTTAATTTTACAGGTGTTCCATCTTTCTTTAATACATCATTTCCTCCAATGCGTTCATTGGGTTCTTTATATACAAGTCCAAGAAAGTCAAAAATATCACGTTCAGATAAAAATGTATCTGTGATTTTATCTTCTTTCTTTTTACCCTTTTCCTTTTTATATAATCCATGCTCATTGAGTGAATATCCTAATGTTAGTGCATATCCTCGCATTACAGTATTAAAATCTTTACTTCCGGTAAAATACAATATTGAAAACGGATATTCTTCATATGTTGAATACAAGAAATCTACACGACGCGCAACACTTTGTTTGTCTAATTTGCAAATAACCAATGATTTTGTTGGACCCCGTGATAATATTTCTATAATAATGTTATTTTCTAACAACTTATCCACAAACTTTACAAACACGTCTTTATTCTTTGACGTTATAATTAGATCAATATCACCAGATGTTTGAGAACCGCGACGATAACTACCGACGATTTCATATTTGCTTGTATCATCCTTTACATTATTGAATATTTTATCAAATACTTTATTATACTGAACAATTTCGCTTCTCGGAATACGTTGAATAATGTCATCGTAATATGTCAATCCCTTGGTTTGAACATCATTCAATAATTTGGGATTTTTTTTGTATTCTTCGCGCAATTTACTTATACTGGTGATGCCATTATTCACTAATTCGCGCGCCTTTTTTGGACCAATACCATATATGTTTGCTAATACATTTTCAGGACGCTTTCGCTCATTTTCCAATGCTGTTATTTTACCAGTGGATACATATTCTTTAAGTATTTTCATAATGCCAGGACCAAACCCGGTGATAGATGCCAATTCATCAACACTATATATAGGTTCGCTATAATTCACTAAATTATCGTGTGCGCGACGATATATTTTTGCTTTAATAAAATCACCGCGTTTCATTAATAATCCACTGTACTCATCTAATATAGATATAAATTCGTTTTTGTAATCTTTCTCTATGTTTGAATTAACACTCATAAATGACTTATTATAATGTATATATATTACATTCATATGATAATTGCCAACAATAATTCAATTATCATAATTTTTCACACATTTGAATATCTAAAATGATGGCATATCTGTATATACTTTTGTATTACTTGTATCCAACATTACGTTATCTGTAATAACACTGAAAAAATTACTAAATGATTGATGGTACTGGACAAATATAATTGCTGCAGCAAAAGAAGACACCATTACCATTAATATATCACGAACTATAACTTTTATCGGTTTCCATTCCTTTTCAATATATTTCATTTCTACAAATTTGAATATGCCATAAAATACGGATACTAATAGTGAAAAAGCTACTTCCTTTTCCATGTGTATAATAAAATATTAGGCATTATTTTATCATATAAAACGCATTAGTTGATTTTAACTACACTGGATACATCTTCAAAATCGTTCAAATGAATTACTTCATCGCTAATGTTCAATGCTTCATCATCAATGTCGTCATAATCATTGTTTTCTGCTTCTTCCATTTTACGTTCTAAAGCACGTGTAGTACTAAGTTCTTCTAAACGCTCAATACTCTTGGGTGCCTCTATGTTAGAAACGTTATTATCTGTGTCCAATACTGAATCCATATCATTAAATGTTAATGTTGTTACAACTTTTTCATCATCTAAATCGCGAATTCCTAACTCTACAGGAGGTTCTTCACTTTTCTCTTTTGTTTCTGGGGGTTCCGAAGTTTCCATTGTCACTTCTTCGTGCTTATCTTGGATTAAACTGGGTTGAACATCGCCTTGTTCCTGGGTCTTTGGAATATCTTCAATAATCACTTGTTCTTCCTCTTCTACATTTTCATCCATATATGCACGAATAATATCTTCTGTTGGAATGGAATCTCGGATAGATATCATCAAGCACTCTTGAACAATCAATTCCAATTCACGGCGATTTTTCTGTATTTGAAGCGGATTGATATTCTTCTCAAACAAATACACGTTTGAATATATTTTGCGTGCACAATGAATATATACCTTGTGAATAAAATCATCCAATTTTGGAATGGAAATATCAATCTTTTTCTGTTTATTACCCACACGGACACACGTTAATACTTTAAGTTGTATAATATGAACACACGTGATTAAGTCCTCCAAATAATTGCACCCGCTTCGTTCAATAATTCGCTTGCGTTCAGTAGAAATAATTTCATTATTCCATTTCGGAACACGGGTCAATAATTCCTGAAATGTCATCAAATATTTATTCACTTCATCATTTTCCACACATAATTTCCACGATTCGTCAAATATAGATTTAAACCCCTCAATGACCAATGGTGAGAATATTGACACCAAACGGGCACACCACTCGTTACGAGACTCGTGTAAATTTGCTGTTACAAAATCATCCATTTGTATAATGTATATACATCTTTTTATACTGCTTTTTGAACGAAAACTATATAATCTAAAAACTGTAATAATAACATCTTTTCACATCTGAAATCTATGCGGATTCTATCAAAATATATACAAATATCGGACTTTACATCATTCTTTAATGTTTGTCGTTTCAACCACTTTAATATATGAAAACAACAAATTCCATTATGAATACAATATTGGATGCAATTATAAATATCATTATGTGTCATTTTTGTCCCCTTCATATGGTCATTGTAGTATTTATCAAACAATTCAATATGTTTATCGTCATTTATCCATTGTGTAATGGTTTCACTATCATGTACATATAATTCACAAAAACGGGATAATATTGGATTCAATAACTTATATTTATTTTCCACCACCAATATAAACCGAGTATTATGACTAAACACCTCTATACATCGTCTTAATGCCGATTGAGCATCTACAGTTAAATAATCTGCATTGTATAATACAATGGTCTTGAATGTACTACCATTACTTGAACTCGTCACATTGCTTTTCGCAAACAATTTCAAGTCTTCGCGTATAAATTTGATACCTTTACTATAACAACAATCTACACTATACACATTATTTCTTTTCAGTTTGACATCAAAATAGTACAATTTGTTTAGGAATTCATTTACTAATCTTATTTTTTCATTATGATTTCTTCCGTAAAATATTAAATGGGGAATTTGACGTTTATGTAAAAATGTATCTAATATTTTGTGTATTTCAGGCATTATGAATATGTATCACCATAACTTTATGTTTTTTTAACGATATTTTGAATTTGCTTAGTTAATGTATATCTTTCGTGATGCATTGTTCGTCGCGATAAATTACATTTCAAACATGAAATCACACAATTTTTATCATTGTGTCCGAGTGTGTTATCTAAACGTTCCAGTGTCCATTGTGTAGGTTCCCGAACCTTTTCATAAAAAAGCTTTACGGTTGATTTACAATAATAACATATATGTCGTGTATCCATCAATAGTTTCAATACATGTTCTATGTTCATGAACTCATTGTCATCCTCTTTCAATGCCTTCTTTGTTTTATCTTGACCCTTATATGAATGAAGTTTATTTCGTATTTGTTCTTTCAATAATTTTGTATCATTATTTTCAATGTTATTATAACACTCATTTACTATTTCCATTTCGCGAACCTGTGTTATATCCGAATATACCCACTTTTCAGTTGATATGATTTTTCTATCGCGCTTTTCCTTCTCAGTTTTCACCTTTTTTGTTTCCTTTTCTATTGGCAGTACAATTGATTTCATTATATTATATATTAAAAATGGTTAAATATAACACAATATAAAGAGTATACACAAATAATATGTTTACAGATAACGAAGAAATGAAACATATTATAGATGATAGCAATATCAACATACCTTGGATTAAATTAAGCAAAAATAACAAGATCAAGTTGGTCAGAGAATATGCACGACAATATAGTGATAATGTAGAGAACAATAATAAACTGGAAGACTATTTGGTAAATAGTATTATGAAGAATAGAATTAATAAAGCAAAAGACGTTGATTATGACATTGCTAATGGCGTAATAAGAAATATACCCAACTTATATTTTAATGATAAAAACAAGAATTATTCATTCAAGAATACGGATTTTAGAAAAAATATACTACGTAATTTGACACCAAAAAACAAACCAAGTGCTAATGGCTCAGGTGACAAATAGAATTGTGAATAATACAAAATGAAAAATTGAATGAAATATTATACAGTATATCCTAATAAATACAATATTTTATTAAGATATAAACAAGATGACCTCAGAATCATCCGATTGCTATAACGTTGATATGACAGATGATGAACAAATAGAGTATATATATGACTTGATTGATACATCATTAGACGATAATCACGTGTATATTAACTTCTTCCGACATAAATTTCATTCCCGAATGGTAAAATATATAAATGAACTATCGTTATTTCATTTAGACCAGGATTTAGTTGAATACACATTATCATTGTACACGGATTTGAACAATGCTATACCATATGTATCCAAACACGATTTTACCGTCTATCAACACCCAATAGATATATCAAACGTTTTATGTGCTTTGGAAACTAAGAATACACACGAGCAGCAAAGCACTGAATGGTACGAATCACGCAAAAATAAATTTACAGCAAGTAGTATGTGGAAAATATTTAAGAGCGAATCGTCGCGAAACAGCATTATATATGAAAAATGTGCTTGCAAGCCAAAGCAGCAATATTATGGTGGTCCAATGGAGTGGGGAAACAAATATGAAAACGTTACCATTATGTTATATGAACATTTATATTCTACCACTGTGGGTAATTTTGGATGTATTACGCATAAAGATTATCCATTTATTGGTGCTTCGCCAGACGGAATTATTACAGACCCTTCAAGTCCTCTTTATGGACGAATGTTGGAAATTAAAAATATAGTGAATCGTGAAATTACACAGATTCCCAAGGAAGAGTACTGGATCCAAATGCAAATACAAATGGAAGTTTGTGAATTGGAATCGTGTGACTTTGTAGAAACACGGTTCAAAGAATATACAGAGGAAGAATTTTACTCGGATTTTAAACATGATTACAGGGGTGTCATACTGTATTTTTCAAAAAAAAATAAAGAAGACGATGATGAAGATGCGTATAAACCGCATTATGAATATTATCCATTAAGTAGTGATTATTCACAAAATGAGATCAATGGTTGGATAGCAGAGAAAGAAGAATTACATAAAGAAACATATATACTATATAATAAATACTATTACTATTTAGAGGAGTACTCGTGTGTTGTTGTTCAGCGTAATCGTAAATGGTTTAAATCGTGTATTTCAGAGATTATTGATACGTGGAACACAGTATTAAAAGAACGTGAAACTGGTTATGAACATCGGGCATCCAAACAACGTTCAAATAGTATTACGCAAGAAGAACACCCTCAAGTTGTAGTGACAAAGGAAGAAGGCAATGAAAATAGAACGATTCATAACTTGTGTCAAGTATCACAAGTTATTGCTATAAAGCTGGACTAATAGATGTTGTTACATATAGCGAAATATATTCGCAGGCGTTGATGCGTTTTTTTCCTCCCTCCCCACCCTCCTTTTTACAATGAACCTCCCCTCCACTCGGTACGTGACTGAAACAATGTTACAATAACTCATATTTACACGTTAATACCCTGTAAATATGATTAATTTGAAAAGTGTGACGGTAACCGTCACAATAATGAAAATCTTTGAAAACCAGGATTTTTCTTCGAAAAAAAAGTAGATGGAAGAATTGAGAAATGGACAATTTTAAAATTGTCCAAAAGTGGCCTCCTTACGGAAGGTTTTTGCATAGCAACAGAAACGGTATATTTGAGAGGGTGATGCAGTGAAGAATGGAAATGGGGATACCAAGTTTTGTAGAAAAAATCCAAAATTGTCCGGACAATTTTCTAAATATTTAGTATAAAATGACGAATAAAAAAACGCCAAAAACGCCAAAAGAATTTATATGTGAAAAATGTGATTTTAAATGCTTTAAATATAGCGATTATGAAAGACATTTAGAGACTGCAAAACATCAACGACGAATAAATCCTAATAAAATTACACCCAAAAATTTTATTTGCAAATGTGGTAAGGAATATAAACATATGACATCTTTATGTAACCATAAGAAGAAATGTACCTATAAGACACATGAAGAAAGATTAGCAGAATCACTTAAACAGCAATTGGAAGAACAACGAACACGTGATGAGGAGCAAAAGGAAGAACAACGACGACGCGATGAAGAACATAAACAGCAAATTGAAATATTAACAGATAAGATTTCTGGAATGTCATTGGTAACTAATCACATTACAAACAATGTACAACACGTGAATAACAATGTAAATGTCATTGAAAACCTAAATTATTTCTTGAATACACAATGCAAGGATGCAATGGATTTAAGTACGTTCCTAAGGTCAATCAAGGTTGTCAAAGAAGATGTAGATTACTTTTCAAAACATGGTTATTTGAAAGGGATGGAAATGATGTTTCAGAAGTATTTATATTCTTTGAAAGTGGAAGAGCGACCTATTCACTGTACCGATAAGAAACGTAAAGTAATTTACTACAAAGATGGAGATTGTTGGAAGAAAGATACGGAAAAGCTACAATTGAAACATATAATAAACAACATAGAATTCAAAAATG
>Ga0181572_10000835_pt1 | contig 22312 bp, 33 predicted proteins | sample 101ome_26_FD_133004 | JGI IMG/M metagenome (GOLD analysis project Ga0181572, IMG submission 133004) | Coastal salt marsh microbial communities from the Groves Creek Marsh, Skidaway Island, Georgia - 101408AT metaG (megahit assembly) | ecosystem: Environmental > Aquatic > Marine > Intertidal... | reverse complement strand
TGTCATAAATAAATTCACGGTACCGACCGCGGATCCACGCGTCTTGGTTCTTTTTATTACGGACGTGTTCGAGTATGTTCATGTCCCGCTCTTCCAGTCCAGTTGCGCGCCATTTCCGGCACAGCGTGATACACGTATACCCGAACAAGTGGCAGGCGGCCCCCTCTTCATCGAGTTGTCTTTGCGCGAGTTCTTTCAGTCGCTGTGGCGATGCTTCAACGTTGGTCGCCATCGGGTGCGTCGAGTTGTGAGGTCACCGGTACTCGGATGTTCTCCTTTTATAGGAACGATTGTTGAAATTTCAATTATTATATGTTCATAATAGGTATGAAGAAGACATCATTGATACTTATTTATGTCTTCATGGTCGTTATGATATCCATCATCGCCACGGTGAGCAGTGTATGGAAAAATCAATCCCCCGCCCCTGCACCGGCTCCGGCTCCGGCTCCGGCTCCGGCTCCCGCCCAGGCGGCTTCATCCTCGATCGTCGAATCGTCGGGATCGGAGGACGACGCATCCGTCGCACAGATCGACGACGGACGATGTGGTCCGAATCACGGTGACAAGAAATGTACCGGTAAACAATGCTGTTCGAATTCGGGTTGGTGTGGGGGGGAGAAGGGCACTAATTCTAATTGGTGCGTAAACATAGACCGGGGCTGGTGGAATGGTAAATATGACGGCGAGGAGGAGGCACCGGATGTCGTGATCTCGGACTCAGGTGGTTACAACATACATAAGGACAAATTCCTTCCTACAGCACAGGGCACGGACATCGACTGGTCGACGGGTGAGATAAGACCGAACTTCGGTAAGAAAGACACCGAAGTCCGATTTTGCAAAAAAAGGTGTGATGAACTGGACGCGTGTAAGGGTTTCACATACAAACACCACGTCTTAAAAAGTCAACGAAAATGCTGGCTGAAAACGGACAAAGTTCAGACCACGACCCTGACAGATGATGACAAATATGACACGTACATAAAAGACGAATAATTGATTTACACCTTTATCACTTTCACCGGACGCTCCGTCCGTATAATAGCTAACCCCATGCGAAGGATGTTCTTCGTAGTGTTGTTGGACACGACGACCGTACTGCGATCGATGTGTGCGCGCGAATTCGCTCTGTGCTTGTTCAGCACTGATCGCATACCCAACAGCCTTCGCAAGGAGACGTTTCGACACCGACGAATGTCGAACACGAATCGAATCTTTTCGTTCCCTTTGCACATTTTCCACGAGTCTCGAAAGTATCGGTCGAGGTCGTCGGGTGTGGTGCTGTCGGAAACGCCAATGCGCACATGGCGGAACATGCAATCCAATGACAAAAAAAAATTACCGTTTAGCGTTTGCCACCCGTCTTTGCAAATTTTTCAACGAGTTCTCCGTCGCTCTCAGTTTGTTTGCGAGAGAAGTGTTCATGCGCCAGAAAGGCGACTGTAAGGTAATTTCATTCTTGGTATTATTGTTGATACCCTTGAATTCCCTGACCAGTTTTACGATTTTGTTTACGTTACTGATCAAAGCCTCTTCCCTTTTTATCATGCCTTCCGCTTCTTGCTTCGTCAAGTATTTTTTATTTCTTCCACCGAATCCGCCCATTGCCTGCGTATTACCCCACGGCAATATTCCGTATTTCCTCAATTTCATCAAAATTTTTCTGCCTTCCGGTGTACGGTGCCAGTTCGGCTTCATGTTAACATTGTTATTCGGTGGAAACCTGAAATTACTGGTCACATTGTTCCTATTGTTAAACCCTTTCGCCGTGCCAGTTTGGCGTCGCACTCTGGGCTTGGCACGGAGCATTCGAATCATCTCCTTTTTCAATTTATTATTGTTGTCGGTCATGTGTAATAGACGGACATTTTTTAATTAAAATGGGAATTCAAAATCCGTCATTCTCGTCTGTCGATGTTGATCGCCTATGCATGCCGGACACGTGGGTGAAAACTGGACGTCTATGCTATGGTTGTGCGAACTTTGGAGTATGACGGGCGTCGTGCACCTTCGCTGACCGACGTGTTTCGCACAGTACCCTTCCGCCGTCGCCCTCACTTTACACCGAGTGCCGTCCTTCTTCAAACCCTGACACAGTGGTTCCTTCTGAAGGATCGCATTCAGATCTTTGTACAGTTCGGATTTTGATATCCCATGTTTCCGTGCTATAATGTCTATGTACACGGACAGCTTTTTCTCTACTTTGATGTCCACCTGGTCAGTAATCAGTTGTGCCACCTGATTCAGCACTGCGTCCATGTCGTGGTTCTACTTACTCATGTTTGAGGCATAATTTTTAAATAGCGTGGCGATGGCATTTTTTTCCTTGTCCGAGGGTTGGGTGGCTTCCTTCTTGCGCTCGCGCGCCGTCTTCGGTCGATGTTGTCCACGGATTTCACCGAAAATTTCACGCTTCGCGTCACCCTCGACGAGTGGTTCGAGCAAGTCGGACACGGGCGTCGAAAATTTGTTTTCAAAGTAATGAAAGTAGTCGATCGGTAGATTGTGTTGTTCGACGTACGCCGGATCTTCGCTCTTCTCGAATGCCTTCGCCTTCGGATCGTCCGAGCGCACGATGAGGTAGGGCACGCGATCGCCCGTCTGTGGCTCCGACCCGGGTCGTCGTTCACGCATCTTCCGCATCACCGCGACGTGCGCTTGATTGATTTGCAGACTCGCCAACTCGTCCGTGACCGAGACCGGTTCACCCTTGACTTTGTAACTTTCACTCAACGTCTGACTGAGAATGAGTTCGGAGGTGGGCACCTCGCCCGTGAGGAGAGCGATCGCGCGTTCGCGCGCCAGGTCGATCGCCGGTTGTGGATCGGATGAATTCAGAATCACGTCCAATAGTTCTCGACACACGCCCCGACAGTGTTTGGTCGTGTCTCGACGAACCAGTGACAAACCTTTGATGTCGATCTTTTTGAACTCGACTTTCCCGGACTTGCCCATCTCATACATCTTGGCGGCATACCTCTTTTTTGAGTACAAGAGGAAGGGGTGGTAAATTTTTTCCAACTCCAAATCGTTCGGGGCGCGGAACAGTTTCGTCGCCCCCGCGGATGCCTGTTCACCGAGCATCCATGAGTATTCGATCGCGTCCATGCCCGTCCGACCTTGACAATCAAACTCCACCATGACGGAATCCGTGTCTGTAAAAAAAGTTAGTTTAGGTCGCGCACGCGATGACTGTCTGAAACTTACCTCCATACCTCACGACGGCGTTTGGAAAATTTGCCTCGACGAAATTCTTCGTATCCTCTATCATCGATCGACCCTTCGTGGTGACGGTCGCCGCGAGCGCCATGCATCCCTTGAACACACACGGGAGGATACCCACGCTCGTCCCGGTCGCGCCGTACACGGAGTTCATGCTGATTTTCATCGCCAACTGCTTACCATCGAACACCTGTTTCATGAATCCTTCGGCTTGTGCCATCTGTCTCTTCGCCGCCTTGCGGAATTGTTTCAGGTCTGACAAAATACTCGGTAAGATCGAAGGCACTTTTTGTGCGTACCGTAACGTGACCCCGGCGACTTGGAATTCGTCGTACTCCACACCCGGTAGATTATCGTATCGTTCGTCCATCACCAACGTCGAGTAGCAAATGTTGTGTGCCATCATGATGCTCGGATACAGGGACGCGAAATCTAACGCTGTGATCGGGTTTTTGTAGTAGGCACCCTTCTGTGCATCCAAGACAGTCGCGCCGACGTACGATCCCGGATCGTCCTTGGTTCGAATGGTCTTCACGAGGAATCCGAGCTCGCGCGCCTTCTTGCACACCTGACTGAACACCTTGATCTGCTGCCCTCTTTCGCACAAATACGACAGTGGCACCCAGCACGCTTTTGCCATCTCGAGTAAGTTGACGTCCAGACACAAACGCTTGCATATGCGATGAGGGAGAATGGTGTCCTTCACACAGTACTCAGCGACCTCTGACATTTCCGTCGGGTGTTGTCGTTCAAACCTGGCGAACATCTCCCTCGCCGGCATATCGATCTTGGAATCGTTTAAATACACGAGCGAGACGTTGTTCAGCGAATAAGAATCGAGTTTGAAATTTCGTTTCACTTCTTGGAACATGCAGTACACGAATCGACCGGGCATCGGCAAGAGTTTCAACACGTTATCACCCAAGGCTGAACTCGAAAGTTTCTTCTCCACGATTTTACTCGAGAACCCTCGACGTCGACCGAGGTTGAAAAATTTTGAACAGTTGGTCATGAGTGCTCGAGTGTACAGATAGTCCAAATCAAAACCGAAGATGTTCCACCCGGTGATGATGTCGACGTTTTTCTCGTGGACATAATCCCTGAACGCCGCGAGCATGCCGGCTTCGGTCGCGAAGCTCTCGGTGCGCACACCCTTCACCGGAGTCGTCTGACCGAAACAGAAGATCGCTTCGTCGTAGGGTGTGTCGGTGCCGATGTGACACAGGGTGACGCCGATTTGAAAACACGCATCATCTCGGATTTGTGGATTTGGAAATTTGTGTGACTTACTGTACGCTTCGATGTCAACACTGGCGATGACGAACGGGGCGACGTCGTCGCGTTCGACCGGGCGGAGGTGTCTCCAGTCGTCCATCCACAGATCGACGTCGACGTGAGCGACGAACGACGGGTTCGTCCCTTCCTCAGCACGTGCCCAGCCGGTCGCTTGAATATTTGTCTCATGCATGAAGCGTAACACCGGGTCAAGGTTGGCTTCGAAGGCTTCGACCTTAGGGAACTGGTCGCGAATCTTCCAGTCCAACAAACGTCGAGCCTTGAGTGTCTGACAGTCCAGGCGCACGAACTTTGACACCTCACCGTTCTGAAAGCCCCACATGTCTTTGCGTTCGACAAACTCGTGTCCCACAAGGGCACCCTTGCACTTGGACTCCATGGTTCGAATGAACACGTGCGCGTCCGATGCCGACCAGTCGCTAGGGAACTTGACGAAGAAATACGGGACATAGGGAGTCGTCACACAGACCGATCGTCCATCCTGCGTCTTCCCGTAGAGCGAGATCAGGTGCTTGTCGTCCTCGTCTCGGTCATCCCAGGAGATCACCTGGAACGTGACCATGTTTCTTGCGTGAAAGAATGACGCCTCTTTTTTTTATCTTAGACTAATAGTAATCAACATGAGTGCTGCGTTGGTCGACGTGATTTCCACGGGAGTGCAAGACATTCACTTGACATCGAAACCGGAAATTTCTTACTGGCGCCAAGTGTATCGTAAGTACACGAACTTTGCCGTAAACACCCAGCGTGTGGACTACATCGGAAGCTTCTCCGCCACCGGATCGGTGACGTGTGAAATCCCGGTCAAGGGCGATCTCTTGACACACATCCACATCGAAGCTCCGCGCATCGGTACCGCAGGACAAAACTCAACGGGTCTCTTCTCATCGAACGCCGGTCAGCGTCCGACGACGTTCGAGTTATGGATCGGGGGACAGATGGTGTGCTCGCTCGATTCTTTGTACATCAACGGTGTGCATAACCTTCTTTACAACTCCACCGAAGCCAAGGCGTCCGGTGCACAACTCACGGGTGACACCCTCGAGAACGCCTACGGTGCGGAATCGGGATACGCCGATTGCTACACCATTCCGTTCTGGTTCAGCGACGACTGGACAAAGAGCCTTCCGCTCGTGTGCATGCAGTTCAGTTCGGTGACGCTCAAGATCAAGTGCCGCGACGGGTTCACCCCGCGCGCGACGCCGAAGATTTACTGCACGTACGCCACGCTGGACACGGACGAACGCAAGTGGTTCGTCGACAACGTGCACGAGCTCTTGATCAGGCAGGTACAATATCAACTCTCCAGCCAGTCCGAGACTGAAATTGATTTGTCCACGTTCAATCACCCCGTCATGGCGTTGCACATCGCGTCCGGTGCGGGCACTGGCGGTCACTGGTCGACGCAATATTCATTCGACAAATCGACGCTTTACATCAACGGTACGCCGTTGTTCGAAGAAACCTCGAATGTGTTCCACCACACGACGGTTCCGCTCACGCACTGCACGACGCTCCCGAACATGGGGTTGGACAATAGCCCGACGTTCACCTGGCCGTTCGCTCTCTACCTGAACAAATCCAGTCCGTCCGGTAGCCTGAACTACTCTCGACTGGACAATTCGAAGCTTCAAATTTACAACCCGCACGGCAACGCCAACACGCAACACAGAGTCTACGGGGTCAACTGGAATATTCTCAAGGTAAAAGACGGGCTCGCCGGTGTTTTGTACGGCTCGTAATCATATACACACAAATCATTCGAACACAATTTTACAAACGTACAATCATTTGTAAAAATGTGATTTTTTCCACGAATGGACTCTGTCATTTAGTTGAGGTTGTTCACCTTGGATCGGCGGCGGCGGCTACCTTCGGCGACTTTCATGTAATTCGGGATGTTGTTGACCAACTTCTTCGCCTTGTTCGCGGCGGCAGTCTTCTTCGGGGCAGCAGCCTTGTTCGCGGCAGCAGCCTCCTTGGCACGCTTTTGAACGATAATGTACTTGGCACGAAGGTTCTTGGCACTCATGGCCGCCCTGTTGATGAGAGCTTGTGACTTTTGATCGTTGGTGAGGCTGCGACGCTTCGCGATGAGCTTCAAGACTTCTTCAAGTCGCTTGGATTCTCGTTCAGCATCGTTTCTCGCCTTCTTCTCGAGCTTCTCGAGAGTCGCCGGTCGCGGACCACGCTTCATACCTTTGTTGGATCGGGTCTTGCGAGGCTTCGGCGGAGCAACCTTCTTGTTAAGAACGCGTTGGAACATACGCGTCGCCTTCATAGCGTTCTCGTTGTATTCGCGCTCGAGCTTTCTCAAACCGCGTGCATAAGCCACGTCGGCTTTCGGCGGGGCGACCTTCTTGTTGAGGATGCGTTGGAACTTGCGGGTCGCCTTTTCAGCGTCCTTGTTCGCTTCACGCTGGAGCTTCTTCATGCCACGCTTGTAGGCGGCACTGGCTTTCGGCGGGGCGACCTTCCTGTTGAGCATGCGCTGAAACTTGCGCGTCGCTCGTTCGGCGTCTTTTTCGGCTTCGCGCTGGAGCTTCTTCTCGGCTTTGAGCTGGAGCTGCTGGCGCTTCTTCTCGCTACGAGCTTCGAGGGAAGCGGCGGTCGGTGGAGCGCGCTTCTTGTTAAGGATTCGTTGGAACATTCGCGTCGCCTTCAACGCTTGCTTGTTCAATTCGCGTTCACGCATCTTCTCTTCGCGGACAATCTTCTTTTCACCGCGAACGTACGTCACGGGTCTCGCCTTGGACTTCTTGTTAAGAATCTTTTGGAACGCCAACGTCGCTTGAAGCGCGTTGTTCTTGAGTTCACGTTCTCTTTCGGCGAGCTTGGCGAGAGTCGCCGGTCGCGGACCACGCTTCACGCCCTTGTTGGATCGGGTCTTGCGGGGCTTCTTTTCGGTGTTCACCATTTTGTTTTGTAATGTATACGTAGATTTTTTTTTATTGGCGTGCTCTTGCTCTTGGGAGACGTATACCCGCGGACTGAAGGGCGTGTCGGCGCTCACGACTGAGACTCGTGTCTGGATCCTTCTGGAGTTCCAACCAGAGGTAGAGTCCAGGCGCACCGTCATCCTGGGACAGAATGTTCACGTGCCCGTGCTTGTTACGGAAATCCAAAAGTCGGGTGTACATGTTCAGGAAATGATCGGGTCCTGGAACCGCCCACTCGTCACGGTTCGTGTCGTCCTTCATCCAGTCAACGCACCTCTGTAAGAAAGTGTCGTAATAGTCGTGATAATCATAATCTTCAATTCGTGATAGTTCGTCTACCGGAGGGTCGATCTTGGTCTCGAGTTCCCTTAGTTCGAGCGCATATCCCCAATTCAAAATTTCTATGGTGTCCGTGTGCTGACGCAGATGCTCAATCATCTCGACAGACAACGTGCCACGACCTTGTTTCTTCTTTTGCCTCTCGTGCTTCACGCGCCCCTGTTCAAGCCACTCCTGGCGACACAAATCGACAGACTTTTGAAAGATGATTTCCTGTAACTCAAGTGGTAAAGTGTCCCATAATGATTCAGCCATATGTCCCTATATTTTCTGTGATTTTAATCTCAGCATAGAGTACTACATGATCACAATGATGGGTCCGTCCCCAGCCCCTGCACAACCGCCGGCTCTCCCCGCGCAAGGCTTCCCGCTCTCCCAGACGCAGATGATCGCCCTGGCTATTGTCGCCGTCGCGTACTACCAACGCGCCAGACTCGGTCGCAATGGTTTGATCGCCGCTGTCGTCATCGCTGCCGCGCTCGTGTGGAACGAACGACGCCAAAAGGCGTCTGGGTACTGCCCGAACTGCAAGCGCTAATCACCCCCACGACATTCGTTCTTTCAGTCGACGCCACAGGTAAGGCGTCAACTCCACGAGATTTCCAATTGGGACGTACCGATACGTCGGGTGTCCGCCGAACCCCATGAGTTGGGCGGTCACGAATCTCTCCTTTGGAAATTTACGAGCTATCCTGAGTGATGGTTTGTTGTGTGTCGCTAAAATCGTGTGCACGTGCGGTGCGGACAGGGCATAGGTCATGCCTTTGTTGTACGAGGTGTCGGTATCGGCTTTCACGTCGAACGTACCCGACTGCGTTCGCAAGTACGCACCGCGAACGAGTTTCGCACCCAACCGGAACCCATCCCCCTGCGACGATTCTATGTCAGACAGGAGCTCGCGGAACGCGTCGCGTCGGTACATCTGGTACGTCGCATACACGACGGCATTTTCTCGGGTGTTGTGTCGTCGCATGAGTTCGTAAACCGCGTCCTTGTACAGGACATCTTCGGCGTCGATGCACACCCGAACGCCTCGCGCCTTGGCTTGGGTGATGATCGCGTCGACGTGTTTTTCCGCAATGTCCTCTGACTGACGACTCCCGAAACTCGTCATCTTGAGGGCGCACATGTATGCCGGTGGTAACGCGTCCACCACGATCTCGGTGATTCGACGAACTTTGGCGACGTCCCATAGGCTGACATTTTCGCGAGCGTAATCGACGATCACGCGCTCACCTGCGTCGCGACACCGAGCGATCACAGAACACAATTCATGATTGAGGGCTGCATATCGCAGCATTATATTATACCACTATATTACATGCGAGTGGTGCGTCTCAATCCGAGTCCGATCGCCGCGAAGAAATGGCGCGTCACCCTGCAGGACGGAACCAAGGTGGATTTCGGTGCCCGAGGGTACGACGATTACACAACACACAAGAACAGTATGCGAATGCGAAACTACGTTCGTCGACACGGCGGGATCATATCCCGTAAGATCGAGAACGAGACCGATCGAACGAAAATACACGAGCAGATGTTAAAGGTTGACAAGAGCACGAAAGAGATGTGGGGTCTTCGACGAGGCATCACCACCCCGGGTTTCTGGTCTCGATGGCTTCTGTGGAGTCAGCCGAGTCTGGGGAAGGCGATTAAGTTCATGGAGAAGAAATTCAATATAAAATTTGCGTAACGTTACATTATCTAATATTGCTCGGGTGTCTTCCCACCAAAAATGATTTTATATCATTGAAGATTCTGTTGAGTGAGAAAGAGATCCAAAGCTCTTGATCATCATCATCATCTGACCAGAAGACAGACCAGCCCTGTTCTTTCAGAATCGCCGTGACCGACTGTCGCTTTGTTTCATCGATTTGGCTTTCGGTGGATCGAAACCCGAGGCGCATACGTCCGTCTAATCTCCAGCGATCCCACTCGTTGCCATCGGGAGCAAGAGTGATCATTCCAGTCGAATACTCGACGAATTTGATTGTATTGAACAACGCGGTGGTGACGTTGAGTTCAGAATTCATTTTAGAAAGTGCGTGGGCGATGTCGTCGCGTCGTGTTGTGACGCACCCGGCGGACCGCTCCGGGTTGTCATAGTTGTCCGAATTGAAATTTCAATTTTGTTCACTTGACCGAGTAGTGACGAATGATCAGATCTCGGTCTTCCCGAACGCGTTCTGTGTAATCGAACAATACCTTCGCCACGGTGACTTTGCGTCCGAGATCTTTGATCTTCCGAGCCACGGTCGTGTCCGTGTCTATGACCTTTTCAATATTTTGAAACAAGTCCCTGAAATTTTCAAACCCGACGTCCGTGACGATTCGACCTTTCTTAATTTCATTGGCGAGATATTTCACCTTCTTCACGTACTCATCAGCCCTGTGTTTTCGAATGTAGTACACGTCCGTACCCGGTAAATATCCAAACGGTGCCGAGACGGTGACGACCAGGCTTGCCATACACAGCAGACCGATGACGACGTCTGACATCTTTCTACTCTATACATCATAAATTTTAATCACCTCCTGAACACTCGGGTGGCGTAATATGTCGCCGTTGTCCATGTGCACGACGTCTATGTGTTTCAAATCGAACCCGTCCACGCGATCGAGGAGATCGGACAGTCCGTTGTCAGAACCCAAATCACTCTGGTCGGGATCCCCCGTGATGATGAGTTTCGTCCCATACCCGACGCGCGTCAGAAGCATCTTCATCTGCTCCTTCGTCGCGTTCTGCATCTCGTCCGCGATCAACCACGTGTTCGTGAACGTGCGTCCTCGCATGAAGCCGAGGGGTTCGACGGACAAAAATCGATCGATGGTCGTTCGCGAATACGTACTGTCGAACACGTCGTACATGGGCATCGTGAACGGAAGCATCTTCTTCTCGAGATCTCCTGGTAAGTAACCAAGGTCGCGGTCGTCCGCTGGCACGATCGGTCGCGTGATGACGATCCGTCCGCGGTTGGTGCCACCGACGAACGAGAGTGCCTGTCGACACGCGAGCATGGTTTTCCCACACCCAGCGGGTCCGACGCCGATGACGATGGGTTTGGGCGATTGCAGGGCGAGAAGATATTTACACTGTCCGGCGGTCTGTGGGAAATGGGACATAAAAGAAAATGACATATTAAAAGTAAGGAAAGGCATGCACCTGTTCCACGCGATCCAGTTCAGGGTGACCAAAGGGTTCGTCACGATGAACGATCCCGAAGACAAACCGAGAATGTTGACGTTCAAGGACAAAGAGGTCGCCGAGAAATACGTCAACTATCTCGCGCGATTCCGGTCGACGCACGGCGAGTTCCCAGCGCTCGACCTGACGAAGAAGAACGTGTACATTCGAAGCAAGAAGAAAAAACGGGTCATGTCCGAAGAGACCATTCGACGCCACATCAACATCGTCGACCTGTACGAGTCCGATCTCGATTCAATCGCGCTCAAGTCGGGCATGTCCTTCTTTTATGTCCACACGTTCATGTATTCGCCGTCGAGTTCGCTCGAATCGGTGTCGGTTCGCGGACAAAACATAGACGGGACGGAAGACACGGAACTGTTGCGACAACATCTGGAGATGCGATTAAAAATAAAATGAGTATGGAAGACATGTGCGGGATCGTCTGTATCTTCGGGGATGACAGGCACGTCCCAGAGGGGTTGTTAACGCACAGAGGTCCGGACGAGTTCAAGTCTTCAAAGTTGGGAAAATGTCAGATTGATTATTACAGGCTCGCCATCAACGACTTGACTTCGTCGGGTATGCAACCTTTCGAATACAAGGACTCAATCATGTTTGCGTGTAACGGAGAGATTTACAACTACAAAGATCTTCAGGTGGGGGAAGAGACGAGTTCGAGCGATTGCGAACCAGTGATGCACGTCATTCGTCTGCTTGGTGTGAAGAATGCCCTGGATATGATCCGAGGAGATTTCGCGTTCGTGTACACCGACGGGTCTCACGTCATCGCGGCGAGAGATCCGGTGGGTGTGCGACCACTGTTTTACACGCGATACACAGACGGGTCGATTGCGTTCGCGTCAGAGGCGAAGGCGTTGATGTTTCTCGAAACCCCGATCTCAGTGTTCCCGCCTGGACACTTTTTTGATTCCACCATCGACGATTTCGTGTGTTACTACACCGCACACTGGAGAATCAACCTGAATGAACGATCGTTGCGGTCGTCGCCGTCGTCGCTTGATTTACAAAAGGTGTTTGAGACCGCGGTCAAAATCCGATTGAACATGAGTGACCGACCGAAAGGGTTTCTCCTGTCCGGTGGTCTGGACAGCAGTCTGGTGTGCGCGATCGCGCAGCGCATGTCGTCGAGACCCATACGAACGTTCTCGATCGGATTGCAAGGGAGTCCTGACGTCGAAGCCGCCAGGGTCGTCGCCGATTACATCGGAAGCAATCACACCGAGATCACATACACGATAGAGGAAGGTTTGGATGTCATACCCGACGTGATCCGAACGATCGAGAGTTGGGACACGACCACTGTCCGAGCGAGCGTGCCGAACTATCTGCTGTGTAAATACATTAGTGAAAACACTGACGTTCGGTATCTGTTCAGTGGTGAAGGGAGCGATGAGATTCTGGGTGGTTACTATTATTTCAAGTTCGCCTCGAGCGTGAGCGATTTCTCCATGGAAACCATGCGACGGCTTCGCCTCATTCACCAGTTCGACGGGCTTCGAGCGGACAGGTGCGCCGGTGCATGGGGGTTGGACTTAGTCGTGCCCTTCCTCGACAAGGAATTCATCGAACTCTGCATGTCGATGCCACAAAAATTAAAAGTCACCAAGCTGGAGAAGGACGTTCTTCGTCGGGCGTTTCACGGGTACCTTCCAAACATGATTCTGTACAGGAACAAAGCGGCATTTTCCGACGCCGTCGGTGAAGAGTGGGTGTCTCGACTCCGAGAGTTGGGTGACAACATCTCGGACACGATGATGGATAACATACGACTCATGTGTCGAGGACAGAACGAGCCGAGGACGAAGGAAGAGGCGTTTTACCGAGAGATTTTTTGGTCATACTTTGGATCGAAGAACGATTCGTTGATTCGAGAGTACTGGCGACCTCGATGGACGACGCAGACCGATCCGAGCGCGCGTTTACTTATAGATAATGATCGAGTGTAAAATACAAAATGACAGAATTGGTCAAGAAATTCGATTGCAAGAATACTGAACAGGTGGAGTGGTTGAAATATTTCACCAACGCCATGGCGAAGGCGACATCAGGACACAACGCGGACGTCGACATCGTCGAGGCTATGAAAAAGAATCCTTTGGGTGTGGACGTGGAGATCCCCGCACTACCGTACATTCATTTCCAGTTGGCTATGAAATACACGACCGCGGTTCTCAACGGTGATGCGTGGATACCGGATAATTAAATGTTTGTATAATGAAATGTCCGATCAACCCAAAGAAAAAAAGTCCATGTCCACGGCAATCTTTGTCATAGTTTCCATACTTTCCTGTTTGTGTCTTTTGTTCACAGCACAAAAAATGAACCTTCCGGTTGCCCAAATTTTTTTGGCTACACAATAATAACATGAACCGTTGGGTCGTCATCGTCGCCCTCGTCCTCGTGCTCGCATTCCTGTGGAGCCGCACCAGGGAAGGATACTCAGTGCGCGACGACTGGAAGACTGATCGCATCGACTTTAACATCGCCCGCCGCGTCGCCGGATTCTTCGACAGGTGCTCGCCCGAAAACCTCGAAGACTGCAAGCGTGGACGCACCGGATTTGAAGGGTTGCCCATCGCTTAAAGATGAGCACACATGGTGAAAAGAAGAAGAGTGACGACGACATGCACGTGACGCGAACGTACGTCGTCAAAAAATTTTCAGAGATTCTCTCTCTTTCCGAGACCGACGCGACAGTCGTCAATCTCGAAAAGAACATCCTCAACCATGCCGTCGACAAGGTGAAGGAAGACGACGCCTCGTTCGAGAATGAATATTTCAAAAATCTGTACAAGAGTAAATTTCTGTCCGTCAAAAACAGTCTGTTGAAGAACGATGAACTGAGGGCGAAGATTCAAAAAAAGGTCATCAAATCATCGGATCTCGTCAATCTCAAACCTTGGGAAGCCCAGCCCGATGGTCCGTATGCGAAATCCATGGAGGATCGCATGCACAAAGAGCTTCGCAAGGAATGGTTCGCGAAGGAACAGAAAAACCAAACGGGGTTCTTCAAGTGTCGATGTGGTTCAGACAAAACCACCTATCAGCAGGCGCAGACACGGTCGGCGGACGAACCGATGACCACGTTCGTGTCGTGTATGACGTGCGGGAAGAATTGGAAATGTTAGAAATGTTCCAGTGTCATGGTGTTGAGTCCGTGTAAGGTGTGTGTGAGATCGGTGGGCATGTCACCCGCGGATAACACGAAATTGTACCCGAGTTTCACCTTGAGTCGACCTTTGTCCTCGGCGTTGCAAAATCCCATCTCGTCGTAAGGGATGTCGAGCTCGCGCATCTGCTCAATCGTGTAGTCAATAACCTCTTGTAATCTAGGACGCGCCGTAATTAGTATGACTTTGTACCCGGACGATTTCGCATACATCAGGACGTCCAACATGGGTAACATAACCAATCCATTGCTCGCACGTATGAGGGTGTCGTCGATAACGAACATAACGGCATCGTTGGGACCGGGGTCGTACAGGTCGAGGTAATACATCCCCCAGTTCTTCAGCTCCTGCATTTAAAATAAGACGACATATTAATGGAATGCGAATCGAGACGCACGCAGAGACTGCATCGGAGGATGATGCAAGTCACTCTGGGGACGTTCGTCCTGTGGAATTACATAGTATATCTTCGTGTCCGATATGCTACCAAAGATCGGGGGACGTCAGCCTTCGATGTGGACACGAACTTTGTGTAAGATGTCTGAAACGTTGGTCACACAACTGTCCCATGTGTCGAAGCGATGCGCACCTGGATTTCGTCGACGAGACGTTCGTGGAATCCTACGAGGAAAACCTGACGAAATTCAGAGCCCTGTCCGACGATTACGAGTGTCGACTCGGCGTGTTCGCGTGTGCGTCACGCGACGGGATGACCGTCATGCAGTACAAGAGTTAAAGAAAATATATGACTTTAATCTAATGGCACCTTATAATCCGCCACTCAATACACACTATTCGGAGATGGACATGTCCGATTATGACCCAGAGCTTGTCTACGATTTTATCGGCAAGAAGGGTCATCGAATGTATTGGCTGACGCGGTTCCTCGAACTGTCGTACTTGTGGTACGACGAGGCTCGTAAAAAGTTAGAAATATGGGGTCCGTTCTACACCCACCAGAACAAACAGAGCGAGCACGTCATCCGGTGCGAACTCGACCATTACTTTAGGAATCACGTGTTGTAATCACCAAACCCCATTCGATCGGAACGAATTTTTCGAGCATGACTCGCCACCCGTGTTCGTCGAACAGCGCCAACAACTCCTCCATCTCATCCGAAGGTCGACCAAAAATGTAATCGGAACACTGTTGCATGTTCATCGCCGGGTCTGACCACTGCACCGACAGGTACTCATCTCGAAACGTCTTCACGACGTACCCTTTCTCCTCTAAAATTTGGGTGAGCTCGTCACTGGCTGTCGTCATTTATTGTCTTCGTAGAAAAAACGTACGCAAGTATGCACCCAGTAGAAATCCCACGGCGTTCGTCACGTTTTCACCCACGCTGTAATGCCACGTATGCATGCAACTGTTTCGTATCCCCAACGCCCTGTCGATAAAATTCTCGTGTTTCGGTTCGCCCGCGTACACCTTTCTGTACCACAGTGGCGTGTCTTCCTGCTTCGGGGAAAGACATCCACCGATCCGTTGGACGACATCGGGTCGACTCGATAACCAATACTCGAACACCTCCCACGCGATACCGATGGATATCCAAAACCAAAATTGTTTCGGGTACAGCGCACCGAGGAGCATGTAAAAGAATAGGTGACCGTATTGAAACCCATATGCCTCCGTGCGATAACAGTCCGTGGTCATCTCGTCACACGGACACCGGCGACCGTACCTGATGAACCACAGAGTGAAAAGGAGGGGTATCATGTATTATTTTATGTGACGATTATATATACGATGTCACTAAGACTGGGTAGTCTTGAAAATAATTTCCGTAACGAGCGCGACTTGCATGCGTTCCAACAGGAACTCATCAACTATGAGAAGAGTCTGATAAACAAAAACAATAAGAGTATTCACGCCAAGGAGGCGGCTCCTGGAAGGAAGACCAACACGTTTCCGCGTATTCGTCGACGATACAACAAGTATGAGTCGAAACCTCCTTTGACCAAGGCTTACAATAACAACGGATCACCGAACCCAAACTTGACGATGGTGCGCGGACGATACGAGACGCAACGTCAGTGCTTGTACGTCCCTAAAAAATCGCTCATGCAAATGGCGAAAGATATGAAGATCCCACCCTACAAAGACGCTCGTCCGAATGATTTCGTAAAAGGCTCGAATCTGTGGAGGAAATATAGGACTGAGGACATTTGTGACATGATGCGCAAAAAATACGTCTCGAAACGTCGTACACCGATCAGAGGTATGACCGCGATCGATGATCCACGTTTGAGAGAGGTGAAACAATCACTCGAGTTTGTCGCCGCACGCGTGGGCGTTCCCACGGTGTCTAACGGGAAATCGAAATCAATTTTCAGACTGTCCAAGGATGTCGCCGAAAAATTGTCTAAGTAGAGATGGGCGCGCTAGAGATCGTACCACTGATGGTGGTGCTCGGAGTCATCGGCGCCTTCGTGTTCTTGGCGATGTTCTTGATCGCACTAGACACGCCACCGGAGGACATCAAGTCCACGATACCAACGATCAACACGAATTGTTGAAGCATGACGAGGAACTTCGCACGCGGGCTGGACGGGCTGATGTCTCCGAAGCCGACAGAGCTCTGCACGGTGGTGCTAAAGTAGAGAGCATCCAACGGCGTCGACGTGTTGGAGAGACCCGTGAAATCGGAACCTCCGGTACGCGCGAGCAAAAAGTACAGGACAGCGAAGACGATGATCGCGACCAGGTTGAGGCTGATGGTTCTTCCGAGAGACGCCATGGTTTATATATCAATACACAGAAATTCTTTTTACATGTGTGACCGACACATCTAAAAAGAACTCGTACCTCTCGCGCCGGGTTTCGATCCCGGTACTTCCAGATTAACAGTCTGACACTCTACCGATTGAGTTACGCGAGACTATGTAGCTCCCGCCTGGGATCGAACCAGGGGTGATGGATTCAAAGTCCATAGTGTTACCACTACACCACGAGAGCCTACACCACTGACATGGAAAACATTTTTGCAATTTTCACGCACGCGTCATTAGCGAACTTTGTTCCAATCACCCCGAATTTCCCTGGAAAGTTTGTCAATCTTGTCACCAAGTTTCTGTGCCTTCTTAATGTCAAACTTCTTGTACGCCTCCGACTGCTGGTCGAACAACTTGTTCAGTTTTTCCTGCTTCTTCCCGGTGCGAGCGAACGTGCGGTTGAGCTGGGTTTGCCTTTCCTTGAGTTGATACAACCGAAGGAGTGGGTTCTTCATAAACTAATATAATGTTTCAAGGTGTGGAATTGATTTTGTAAAAGACAGCTCCGGCTATCGTCGCTAGTATACATGCCATGCAACACGCGGTGCACCAGCCATTTTCAGGGCGAGGTTTATTTTCGTTCCAGTCAGTCATCATGTAACCTTCTATTTTTTTGTGAGAGTAAAGTAGTAGACATGAGTGGTGTCGCGTTAGTGCTCTCCACCATCATCGCGTTATTCATCTACCTGTTCCTACCGGACACCCGACCGGTGACATCAAACACGGTGTGGACGTATTGGCACAGTCCGTCTTTCTTACAACCAAAGATTGTTCAAAGATGCATTCGTAACTGGCGAAACGTCGGGAAGGTCAAAGACATTCGCGTGCTCAACGCGCTCACGGTACACAAATACGTTCCGTGGGGAACGCTTTCCTACTTTTCCTCGATCACATCGTGTGAAGCACACAAGAGCGACCTGATCCGTTTTTACCTATTGGACAAGTACGGGGGTGTGTGGATCGACGCGAGTGTGTTCTGTAATCGACCACTCGACTGGCTCCCGGATGGATTTTTCTGTTTCCGTGCCGATCGATTCAGTAAGGAAGGCGTGGTCTGTCTCGAAAATTTCTTCATCAAGTCCCCGAAAGGTCACCCGTTCGTGAAGACGTGGATGGAACAGACCATCAAGGAATTCACCGACGAAGACTACAAGACCACCAACGAAAAATACAGACGAATCATCGGACACAATGGTGACTACCTCGTCCCGTACGTCGCGAGCATGAAGCTGGACAAACCTCCGGATCTCACGATCCACAGCGCGGAGGAAGATCCCTACTACGATACCGTGCGCGAAAATTGGGATCCACAAAAGGTGTGCAACACGATCAGTTACACGACTAAACTCGTCAAATTGTGGAACGCGTCGAGGAACGCGTGTGCACCCACGGTCGTACCCCTGGCGGACACCGGCGCGTACACCCCCAAAGGCATCTATCGAAGATTCAAACACAAATTCAAACCCGTCGGTGACAACGCCTCGAACGAGGTCGACATGATTTACTGCATCTGCATGCCCTCTCGAGTGGACTACGCGAGCGAACAGTTGAAGGCGTTCGGTCAAAAGTACAAATTGTTGGACGCGATCAAACCGGACGACCTGACGCCTGACGACTACCGAAACCTCTCGCAGACGTTTAACCCCCTGAACAAACACTTGTACAAACAGATGACCAAACTGTGCGTGTGTCTGTCCTTCTTCATGTGCTACTACGACGCGTACAACAACGGATTCGAGACCATCTTGATCGTCGAGGACGACATCAAGTATCAAGTGTCCATCGCACAAATTTTCGAGGCGATCAGACAATTCAAGACGACCGAAGGTCAGATCATGTTCCTCGGGTACTGTTGGTCGAACTGCGAGAAACCGTTCACCCAACTCACCGAACACGTGTGGCGCGCACCGAAGGACGCGCAGCTCCTGTGCAATCACGCGTTGGTCTGCAAAAAGGCGTTCCTCGAGCGTTACATGCAGCGCGAAAACGTCGTGTATTGGAAACACAGGAACGACCACACCCTATCCGACTGGCTCACGGAAACCGACACGTTCAAGTGTGTGACGACCAAGGCGTTCATCAACCAAAACCGAGCCGAACTCGGGAGCAACAACGGGAACTACGACCTCGGTGGAAAGGCGTGTGATTTTTCCTCTCCGCATAGAGTAGTATGATCGCGCTGCAGATCGGTGTGACTTTGCTCGTCGTCGCCATCATCGTCGTCCTTCGGCGTCGAACGCGGTTGGCATATCAACCCTACCTGTTGACATTACCAGACTCGAAGACGCGTCACGCACAGTTTTTCAAGAGATACGATCAACACGGCATCCCGATCGACGTCGTGTATGGGGTGGACACGAAGAAGATTGAAAACGCGCGAAAGTTCGAACGCCAAGTCGACAGTCGATACATGAAGAAAGCGGTGGAGTTGCACTACAACCACACCGAGCGTCGACCGAACATCACGTTCTTCAACCTGGGTGCGATCGGCGCGATGCAAGGACACCTTTCCGTGTTCGAGCGAGCGCGTCGACAGGGCGTGAAATATGCTTTAGTCCTCGAGGACAACGTGATGGTTAACGACTCGTCGTTTTTTGGTGAGGTTCAAAGGACGATCGAGACGCTCGGTGATGATTTCGAAATGGTTTTCTTTCACTGCCTTTCACGATTCCCAGACCAAGAAGGACACAGACCGGGATTTGAAAAACTCCGATGGATCAGTTCTATGAAATGTTACCTTATGCACGTCCCTAATATGGAACGCTATGTTTCCACATATCTTCCACAAGACAATCACATCGATCACAAGGTTGAAGATTTGATTGTCGAAGGTGCTCGCGTGTTTTATCGAGACCTGAGGGAGCATATAGAAATTAATAGGTCTACGCATTCTACAATAGGTCATTCAGAACACGGTGACCCGGACTTTTTTTCCCGCCAATTTCCGGACACCAGTGCGCGCGAACTCGTAGGTGGGTTCTAGGACGATTCGTGATTCGTCACTGCATAGACAGACAAAAAATTCCTTCTTCCGTTTTCTAAAAAACTCAAGCGACGCACACACCCGAAGGGTCGACGCGACACAACAGGACGCACTGCGCGCAACGCACCTGCTCCGACAAAACACTCACTCTCACTCGCAAGAACGATGCCATCATTCATTCCTCCGAAGGAGTTCAGAAACTTATGCATTCACCACGAGACGAAGACGATCTCTACCATCATGGCTGAACACGTCGACAACGAAGACGAAACTAACTTGTTCGTCCTCCCGGACGCCCAGCGTGACCCGACGAAGGGTTGGAGCGAGAGACAGCGTCAAGAGTACATCGAATCTCTTCGATGCAACCTCACGAGTGATCAAAACTGGCTCATCAACGTGGTCAGCGCGACGGACACGTACGAACTCCTCGACGCTGGGCACCGGCTGGAGACGGTCAAAATGTTTGACCGGTCGGAGATTCCCGCCCTCGATGGTCGATATTTGAAAGATATGAGCAAGAAAGAGGTATCATATTGGAAGCACAAGATTGGTATCAAACTCTGTTTCTACCACGACCTGACTGCGGAACACAAGCAGGTGCTCTTCAACAGACGTAATCAAGGTCTCAGTATGTGTGACGGTGAGCAGCTCAACTCCAGACTATTCACGTCGACGTTTATGAAATATCTCAAACACGATGTGTTGCCTCGATACCAGACGCCGCTCGCACGCGTGTCCAGTGGTTCGAACGAACGCGAAAAGGAATTGTTCACGCTCTTCCGATTGGTCAACCGAATTCTCAACCCTGGGACGACGGCAAAGTCGAACAAGGAGTTGGTCGAGAAGGCACTCCCCGAGTGTGAACGAATCATCGAATTACCATCGTGGAAAACCAACAAGAAAAACGATGTCATCACGTTTTTGGATACACTCTTTGATATGTTTGAAGGGCGATTGCACTACAATATGGAAGTCATGAAAAAACGCTCATCGGAAGGTAAAAAAGATATCAAGGACAAAACCCTGTATTCCATCACGGAGTTATACACCGTGCTCGAGTGGTTGATGAACGATTTCAAACCCCTTTCCGAATTCCTCAACATGGACACCACCGCACACAAAACCATCTTCAAGCGTGCCGTCAAGGAGTTCTTGCTCATCGGGTGGAAGGGTCTCAATACCGAAGACAAGACTGTGTGGTGTGAGAAATGGTCACACGGCACCGATTGTGGACGCAACGTCGATCACTCGATCAAGAAGACCGGTGCATTTTACGAATGGCTCGATGAGAACTTTTCACGTTTGATTCAAAATCACGTGGACAAGGGTCGCAAAAATCTGACCCCGAAAAAACGTCCGTCCTACCGCCTTTAAAGATATTTTAGTCTCCGACGCGCGAAAGTCATGCAATAAGTAAACCACTCAACACATGCCGACGCTCGACCTCGATGCGATATGCAACCCACCGCCGACGGAAGGGTACAAGTTCGTACCTCAGCCGATCTATCGCTTCGACGACTACATCGCACTCTACGAGCGACACTGTAAGGCGGTCGGGTACCCGTTCGACCCGTCGCGCTTCGACCCAAAGCTGTACAAGTACGTACCACCGGAGCAAACGGTCAGTTCGGTCAAATACCCGTTTTCCTCGCACATCTCCGACAGGATCCATGTACACCTCGAGGTCGAAGAAGAGACAGAAAGAATCAGCATTGTCGTGAACACCGCCCTTCACGACCTCTACGAGAAATATTGGTCGAAGAACGAGCAGCCACCGCTGAACGAACTTGTCGTCGCGTTCAAAAAGCTTGGTGCCGATGATACATTTTTGAAAAAAATCATCAAACGGCACGATAAAATTCGGTCTGTCTGTAAAAAATTTGACATCGACAAGGCGTTCAAACCGAAATCGAAACCGAAGAATTCGAAGAAGAAGAAAGAGGAAGTACCGCCGCCTCCAGACGAATTCGAAGAAGACCACGAAGAAGAGGAGGAAGAGGAAGAGTTCGAAGGTATGGATGTGGAAGAAATCGAGGACGATGAGGACGATCAGGGTGATGAGGAATTCATAGAAGAGATGGATGAAGACTAATTTCCTGTTGTAACATTAAGGATGTTCAGTACCTACGTGATCAACATGGAGGCTCAGCCCAAGAGGTTTGAGACTCAGAGACACTATCTCCGCGAGACCGGAATCGACCCCGTCCGCGTGCACGGGTACGCGTACGACGAAATCCCGAAATGCGAACTCGAACGTTTCTTCAAACCTCACGCCCGAGTGGTGATGCCCAAGAGTAACATCGGGTGTTGCTATTCGCACCTCAAAGCGCTCGAACACTTTCTCTTGAATGGGATCACCCCGGTCGCCTTGATT
>Ga0181572_10000824_pt1 | contig 22486 bp, 23 predicted proteins | sample 101ome_26_FD_133004 | JGI IMG/M metagenome (GOLD analysis project Ga0181572, IMG submission 133004) | Coastal salt marsh microbial communities from the Groves Creek Marsh, Skidaway Island, Georgia - 101408AT metaG (megahit assembly) | ecosystem: Environmental > Aquatic > Marine > Intertidal... | reverse complement strand
TTCATGGTTTTCGCCGACGCTGGCCGCCCGACGCTACCACCTGAACAAAACGGAGCGGGCGCAAAATGCGCAGCACGTCGCCCAGAAAGATATTCTACGCGGTCACGGCACTCGCCGTCCTCACGGCGTGCGCGCCCGATGACGAGAAGCCGGCGGTGCAGTCTTCCGCGATCATGACTGCTTCCGCGTCGCCGGCGGGGAACTACCTCGCCGGACGTCAGGCTCAGAAAAACCGCGATTTCGGCAATGCCTCCCGTTTTCTGGGGAAGGCACTGGAAAAAACGCCGGATAACACGCTCTTGCTGCGCAATACCTTCCTGGCGCGGCTTGCTGACGGCGATATAACCGAAGCCGTTCCCATGGCGCGCGAAATCGTGAAGCGTCAAAACTCAGCACCCATCGCCAAGCTGATCCTGCTCGTCGACGCCGTGGAACGGAACGACCTGCCCGGCGCCGGGCCGATCCTGGCGAATTTCCCTGAACGCGGCTTCAGCGGTTTCCTGAAGCCATTGCTGACATCGTGGGTGATGGTTGGCGCCACAGACGGCTCGGATCCAATCGAAGCTTTGTCGCCGCTGAAGAATCAGTCCGGCCTGCGGGTACTGTACGAACTGCACGCGGCGTTGTTGTCGGATGCGGTCGGCCGGCCTGAGGAAGCGGAAAAGCACTACAAGTTTGCTGCGAAAAACGTTCGCCGCTCGACGTTGCGCGTGGTGCAGGGGTACGGGCAACACCTCGAACGTGCCGGGAAAACCGAACAGGCACGGCTTCTGTACGAGACCTACCTCAAGGAAAATCCGGATTCGGTCGTGCTCAGCCCGGCGATGGAGCGGCTCGACAAAGGCGAGAAGCCGGCATTGCTGGTGTCGGGTCCCGCCGGAGGTATCGCCGAGGCGCTTTTCAACATTGCAGGGACGATGACGCGGCAGAATTCCGCTCAGGATGCGTTGATTTTCGGTCAGCTGGCTCTTCATCTGCGGCCGGATTTCGATCTGGCGCGGATGCTGGTCGCGGGCATTCTGGAATCGATGAACCGCAACGAAGACGCGATCGCCGCCTATCGTGAAATCGATTCCCAATCGCCGTTTCACTGGTCGGCCCGGCTTCGTGTGGCGGGAAACCTGGAAGCGCTGGACCGTGACGACGACGCGATCGCTCTGTTGCAGATTCTGACCCGCGAAGACGCGACCCGGCCGGAGCCCCTGGTCAGTCTGGGCGATCTGTTGCGGTCGAACAAACGGTTCGCCGAATCTGTCGCCGCCTACGACCGCGCGATCGACCTGCTGTCCGATCTCGACAAGCGTCACTGGACGATCCTGTATTCGCGCGGTATCTCGCTGGAACGCTCCAAGCAGTGGGAACGCGCCGAACGCGATTTCAAGCGTGCGCTCGAACTCAACCCCGATCAGCCATACGTATTGAACTATCTCGGCTATTCCTGGGTTGATCAGGGGATCAATCTCGGACCGGCGCGGGAGATGATCGAGCGCGCCGTCAAGTTGCGTCCCAACGACGGCTACATCGTCGACAGCCTGGGCTGGGTGCTGTATCGCCTGAAGGATTTCGAAGGCGCGGTCGAACACCTCGAACGGGCGGTGGAACTGCGGCCCAACGATCCCACGATCAACGATCACCTCGGCGACGCCTACTGGCGGGTCGGACGATACACCGAGGCGCGTTTTCAATGGCAGCGGGCATTGGCGCTGAAGCCGGAAGCAGATCAGATTTCGGCCATCGAAGACAAGCTGCAGCGTGGGCTGGCGGCGTCGGGCAGTAGCGAACAGGACAGCTGAGTTCGCGTGCCGGTCACCGATCAACGCCTGGCCCTCGACGCACCGGCCAAAATCAATCTCTATCTTCATGTCGTCGGACGCCGCGACGACGGCTACCATCTGCTCGACAGTCTGGTCGCTTTCACGGAGTACGGCGACCGACTTATCGCCCGTCCTGCGGACGATCTGACGCTCCGTATCGAGGGGCCGTTCGGCCGCGGTCTGGCCGGAGCCGGCGGCGACAATCTGATCCTTCGGGCCGCCCGGGCTCTTCAGGACGCGTCAGGCGTGCGCGCCGGTGCGGCGCTCACGCTCGTCAAAAACCTTCCGGTGTCGTCGGGGATCGGCGGCGGCTCAACGGATGCGGCCGCGACGCTGCGCCTTCTCGCGCAGCTTTGGGGGTTGAACATCGATGACGCGCGCTTGTCGGACATCGGCCTGCCCATCGGGGCCGATGTGCCGGTCTGCGTCGCGGGCGTGACCTGCAGCATGAGAGGTATCGGAGAAAAGATCGTCCCGGTCGATCCGGTGCCATACTGCGCGGTGGTGCTGGTCAACGGTGGGGAAGCCGTATCGACGCCGGCCGTCTTCGCCGCGCGTCGGGGCGATTTCTCGAACGGTGCCGAATGGGAGACGCCGGACGATTTCAACCCCTTCGTCGCCGGGCTTCGAACCCGTACGAACGATCTGGCACCTGCTGCGCGCACGGTGTCGCCTGTCATCGACGACGTCCTGGCGTCACTGGAGAGTACCGAAGGGTGCGCGCTGGCCCGTTTGTCGGGAAGCGGCGGGACCTGTTTCGGCCTGTTCGCAGATCAGTCGCGCGCGGAACGGGCGGTGATGGACATCCGTTCCAGCCATCCGGGATGGTGGAGCGTGGCAACACAGTTTCGCGCAACACGCGCGGAAATATATCCAGAGTAAGAGACGCTTTGCGGTTACTGTTTGCCCGACATCGTCGCGGCGACCGCGCGGAGATCTTCCAGCAGTTCCCGGCTCGCTTTTCCGTCTGTCTCCAACCCTGCGAACTGCTGATACAGCTTGATGGCATTGGTCGTGCGCCGGCCCAGGCTGCCATCCACCGGGCCCGGGTTAAAGTTCATCGCATCCAGCAGCGTCTGGATCTCAATGATTTCCTGTTTGACGATCGGTTTGGCGGCGGCCGCCGCGGCAGGCGGCGGTTCCTTCGGCGCATCGGCCGCCCGCGCGGCCAGACGGGTTTCGATACGGCGCAGTCTTTCGGGCGCCTGGGCGTCGCCCTGGGCCGCGGCGCGCTCGAACCATCTGCGCGCCTGCTCCAGGTCGGGCTCGCCGGTTGTAAATCCGAGTTCGTATAACGACATGAGGCTGAACTACGATGTGCTCAATTCCGCCTAGGTGGCCTCGGTCATTCACTACTACATGCGGGTAATTGATCTTGGTTCCCCGTTCGTCCGCATAGGCGGCGGCCAAATTGTGCTGGTTGCGCGCCCCGTCGGCGATTCCTTGGAAGGCACATGGCATATTCAGATCAACCACGGGCCGACTACACCTGAAAATAATTGAATGCGTGACCGGAACGTGACGCACCATCTTTTCGAAAATCCGAAGGCGAACGTTGCATCAAAGCCCTGTGATCCGATATGTTCGCAACGCGCTTGATGGGGCGTAGCCAAGTGGTAAGGCAACGGGTTTTGATCCCGTGATTCGCAGGTTCGATCCCTGCCGCCCCAGCCAGCGACTCGCCCCTCGATAGAAGATATCGGGCAGGTCTGCTTTGTCGACCGCTTTCAATAAGCGTGTCTGAGCTGCTGCTGAAGAGCTTTCTGATCCGGCTCTTTCAAGAAATTCTGGCAGACTCCCGACCAGGTGAAGCTGATCGAGTTGCCGACGATATCCACATCGTATTTGTTATGGGCATCGGCATTCGGCGCCCATTTCACCAAAGCCCTAAGGCCGGCGGCAAAATTGTTCCGGTCGAGGGTGTCTTTTTTCCAGTCAGTCTGGCCGACCCGGACGGAAAAGATTTCGATTCTGTCGTCGATGTCGAATTCCTCGGACAGCTATTCTGAATTATTGGAAAATGAGCTGGTAAGGCAATCCAGCGCCGCTATGCAGAATGCCGCTTTGTCCCGCGGAGCACCCGTCTATGCCTGCGCCAGTTCGTCGAAGGCCGGTTATAAATTCACGTCCTTTCGGACCGCATTTATATGAAATTCAGACTTATCTATCCTTTTTTAATATTCCTTGGCCTTGCGGAATGTTTGGGCCTCACGGAGGCGAAATAAGCCATCTGATAAGACCATATGCGGCACGGTCAATCCGGCAAGTCCAATGAAAACTACCCTAAGCAAAGCTGATTCTAGAGGCATTGCCAAGGCACACCACCACCAAGCAACGCCGCCCGCACTCCAACTTACTAAAGTTAATAGCAATGCCTGGGTGTAAAGCGTACGCCTCAGCATGATTGTTTGGACCGATTGCCAAATGCGCCTCATATGTCGAGGAGAATGTATACAGCAAAAATAAAACGCGAAGCCGACGAGTGGAGGTACTTGCGAAAATAATATGAGCAATAGTGAAAGTTCTAAAAACCCGGCCCGCCAGCGATTGGTCCGAAGTGCCCGCCACCCATAGATACCTAATGACACCACCATGATCGCGGAAAATATGTCAATTGCAATCCAGACAGGACTAGTCATATCGCCAGAAAGAAAGGCGAAAACCTTATCAACTGCGGCCCTATGACTTTGGCTGATGCCCGCTACAACAACACCCCCATGGGCGAATGTCTGTACCCACCTAAACCATCCGCCGCTGACACGTGCATCGCCGAAACCAAAGTGGATAATGCTTATAGCTAAAAACATTATCAATGACGCGGCAGGGAACAACAGCCAAAGACAAACAAATAAAATAGCAAGCCCGATGTAAAGCGCAGCAAAACCCAAAAAAAATGTTAAGCGCCTAGAATGACCCAAATAGGTTGCAACCGCTCCGTCAAAAGCACCATGCGGCAAGCCAATTACTACCACAGCCATAACGGCTACCAGATTAGCTATGCCGAAATTGGCAATAAGAGTTTCTAGTGCCATTCGCTCTATCTAGTTGGCGCTTTAGAGCGGGGGTAGTTCGGTGCCAGTCCCGACCAGTCCAGCAGATACAATGCCGTTGCTTTGAAAAACACCCATTTAGGCATCGATAGAACCACTTTCACCCTTAGTTTCCAGTTAGCTTCACCGCTAAGGAAGAGCGCAAATTCATCGCCACTAAGCTCGCGTCCCATCCGCAGAAATAACTCAGCTGCCACACTAGGCCAATTGCGCAAAACAGTGACAAACAGCTCATCCATCCAAAGATCAACCGGTTTATGGGGGCACCTCACCAGCAATGGCGATCCATGCGGAGTATCTTCAGCATTAGCGGCAGCAAGCGTCGCTGCAATTTGTTTTTGGATAAATGAAAAGGCATAACCGCTAGAAGGCCGAACCGCCCCACCATTGGCGCCAATCCCAGTATAAGCCGAAACTTTATTTGGTAACCGGCCAAGCGGTATGGCACCGGCTTCGGTGCTGGTAATTTGAAATTTTTCTACTCCATGTTCTGCGAATAGATAGTCTCGAATTGCAGACTCAAAAAAAATATCTGGTTCGCGGTGTTCGGCAAACATCGTAGATTCAACAAGCGCAGAGCTGGTCGAAAACGGCAACAGGTAAATGAAATGTATGCCGCGCGATTGATCGCACCTAAAATCCATTAAGATTGCGGTTGTTGGATCAAAACTGCCGCTTGCTGCCTTTACCTCCCAGCCGATGAAATGTTGGATCATCTGGCCATTAGGCAGCTGGGGGGGGCGGCTATCAAGAATCTGAGCCGCGGGATCAGGTTTTACGACATTTTGAGAGGCAAATTCCACACCATGCTTGGCTGCCTGCTGGCGGCAATGCGTCTCCCATATGCGCCGTTGCAGCGCGTGATAGCTATGAACTACCGAAGTCATAACCACGCTGCCCGCCGACGTTTTAATAGACCACTTTGACCATTTATGCCGGGCCAGCCCAGCGGCTACCTCTAATCCTTTAACCCTCCAAAACCCCCAGACATGGTCTTTGACCCTTGGAGCATTTTTAGGGGTGATAACGGTAATTCTGTGGTGCGGCAACGCATTCGCTTGGGCGGCAAGTGATAGACCTGCGCACCCATCCCCCAGGACATGAACTGGTTGAGTCAGATGCAGCGTGTCGCGCCTGGCCGATTCGACCAGCCTAGCTAGCATGTGGCAGCCCTTTCAGGTGAATATGTAACTCCTGATCGTGGGGTCCGGGGTGCGACATTATACGTGTTGGAAGACTGCTAAACGCAATTATTGAACAGCACAATTTTGAAGTTTTACTGGTGACTTGGCGCCCCTCATGCCAAGCGTATCCGCGTCTAGCCAGCTGGACTCCAATTTGGCGGTAAATCAGCCCCGCCACAGCGATACCCAGATGCGCTCGCCACGGTAAATATCGATACCCACGCGCTCCGCTCATGTAAAATTTATCTGCGAGTTTTAATAACCGTTTTACTGCGGCACGAACTTGTTGCGCGGCCAGTCCATCCGGTTCCCTAGCCGCAAGGCAGATTGCGTCAGGTGACAAATCATTTACCCACTCACCAGGAATGTATCGACGCCCCATTAGGGCATCCTCAAAAACGTCGCGGGCGATATTTGTTAATTGCATTCCGATCCCGAGGTCAACGGCATAAGCTTTGGCCTTCGTATCAGCGCACTCCAACACGTCACACATCAGCAATCCAACGGTTCCCGCAACTCGATAGGCATAGACGAGCAAATCTGCTTCACCTGAGAGACAAACCTCATCAGCCGAGTCCTGAAGCAGTCCTTCTATTAAAGCAGTCAGAACGTCTTGCGAGAATTTCATATCACGCATAAAGGGCTGAAACTTGGAAAAGGCCGGATCATCGCTGGATCGATTTTGGCTGAGGTCTGCATGAATAATTTTCAGACGCTCGGTCCCATCAGGAACATCGCTATCAGCCATATCATCCAAAAGGCGGCAAAAAGCATAGAGACGCGCCGCATTATGCCCCATCCGGCTACCAAGAAATCGACTCGCCCAATAAAAGCTTTTGCCGTTTGACCTCAACGAATCCTGAGGTTCTAACTTTTCGTTAGAAATCATTCAGATATCTTTTAACCATGATCGACGCCAGAAGAATGGTATCTTAGCTATCGAGGCTTAAGCGCCTGCTCTTCTTCATCAATAAGTGCTCTAACTACTTTAGCAGAACACAGTACGCCGGGTATTCCCGCACCTGGATGTGTACCCGCACCAGCAAAATACAGGTTTGGGATATGTGGGTCGCGATTGTGATAACGAAACCAAGCTGATTGTGAAAAAATTGGAGAAATTGAAAATCCTGCACCGTGCATTGATCGGTAATCGGACTTAAAATCTTCGGGTGTCATCCAGAAATCATCGCTAATTACGTCTTCCAATCCGGGCATCATGGATTTACTGAGAGCGGCGACAATTCGATTGCGCAAATCTGGACCCTTGACTTTCCAATCCACATTACCGAGCAAATTTGGCACTGGACACAAAGCATAAAAACTATCGCACCCTTCTGGAGCAAAGCGAGTGTCAGTCGCAGTTGGTCTGTGCAAGTACAGTGAAAAGTCATCTGCCAGCACTTTGCGGTCAAAAATATCGGCGAGTAATTCCTTATAGCGTGGCCCCATCCAAATGGTGTGATGTGCGACATCGCTATATTGCTTTCGGGTTCCAAAAAACAACACATACAAACCCATAGAATACTGCGTCATCGATTCAGGGAGCGCACGCTTTCTCTGGTTCGCACCGGGTAACATCTGGGAATAGACCGTTGGCGGATCACCGTTACAAATAATCCGCTCTGCCGCAAAAACTTGGCCATCAACGGCGCGGGCACCCGTTGCGCGGCCCTCGTGAAGGCTGATTTCCGCGATATCTATGCCCAACCGTACTTCCACCCCGACCCGTCTAAGCAAAGAGTGTAACTCCGTCACCAGCTTGCCAGTCCCACCCATACAAAAGAACACACCCCAGCGGCGTTCGAGATAGTGGATCAGGCTGTAGATAGAAGTAGTGGTGAATGGATTTCCGCCAACCAGCAATGGATGAATTGAGAAAGCCTGCCGTAATAATGGATGCTTTATATGACTGTTAACGATCCCCGCAACTGTCCTGTAGCTACTTAATCGCAACAGCGACGGCACCTGCGCTGCCATCGTCCAGAATTTAACAAAAGGCCTCGCTGCAAGTTTCTCAAAACCAACCTCAAAAATATCCTTTGAGGTTTGCAGTAGCTTAGCGTAGCCCGATACATCGGGCGCATGAAACCGCCTAATCTCGGCATTCGTATCCTCAATCGATGGGCGATAGTCAAACTGACGGCCATCATGAAAATGAAACCGATACCATGGATCAAGTGGCTTGAAATCAAGGTGTTCTTCGCGGCGCTCTCCAAATAATGCGAATAACTCATCAAATAAGAATGGCGCAGTAATAACTGTTGGCCCAGCATCATGTCGAAAGCCACCTTTTTCGAAAACCTGAGCGCGGCCACCTATCGCTTGCAGTCTGTCAACCAACGTAACCGAATAGCCTTTAGCACGCATTTGTAGGGCGACCGCAATCCCGCCAAAGCCAGCTCCAATCACCAAAATGTCGCTCTTGTGCCTTAGAGATTGGTCAGAAATATCACTGGAAGAACTGATAGGTTTCTCCCGTAGTTTCTCTGGAATGGTTATTTCGCGTTGTATGAAGACACGACGAGATGTGGTGATAGCGCGGTGGCTGGTTTTTTACAAATTTGCTGCAGCATTTGTTGAACCGGCATAATCACGTTGACGAGCTCGGCGGGCTGCGCCGCTGCCAGCTCCTCGCTCTCCCGCAGCATTTTGAGCATCTTTTGAGCCGCAAAATGCATAGCAGAAGACTCGATGATCTTGCTTTGCCACGCTTTAAGATTAACATTGCAGTCGGCCTCATACCAATTTTCAAAATCGGCTTTTATCGGCTCATCCAGCATCTCATGGTAGAGCACAGTAACCGCATTTGGTCTGCGCCGTCCGAGGTCTGAAGCAATGGCCTCGGCGCCATCGTCACCCATAAAATTGAGAATATCATTAGCGATCTGGTAGGCGTTTCCGAGACATCGGAAATAGGCGCCTATGCTTGTCATCATACCGCCATGTAGTCCCATATTAAGCACGCCTTCCAATGGTGCTGTTAATAAAGGGGCTGTTTTATCGGCAGAAATTTGTAAATAGTCACGCCAACTACATATTCGCTGCATATCGAATTCACATGCCTCTCCGAGGGTCGTTATTTTCATGTGACTGGCTAGGATTTTGACGAGAATTGGGGTGTGCGACCGTTGTGCCGCTTCCGCCGCTAGTTCAAATGACAAGGCAATCATCCAGTCACCCAGAGCTAATGCAACATTACTGCCGTATTGCGCATAGACCGAAGGGCGTCCTCGACGGAACTGGTCGCCGTCGCATATGTCATCATGGACTAATGACGCATTATGCATCACTTCAACTGCGACCGCCCAATGCAATGCTGCTGCCTCGTCAACAGACAGCGCAGATGCTGCCCTTAACGCCATTTTTGCTCGCAGCATCTTGCCGGTCTTGGTGAAGTGATAGGCCGCGGCTTCAGCAAGGGGTTGCCCCGGGTTCGGAAGACGGGATGCGACGAAGCTAACTAAATAATCACTGGCAGAAGTTCGTAATAAAGAGGCCGGCTCGTTGTCTGCAAGGTGGTCACTCACCGCTGGTGACAAATCTTTCATGGTGCCTTGCCTGGTTATTTTATCGTATTTTCCCGTTCGGCGTCGCTGGACACTCCACAGATGGGACGGGTTCCATTTACGGTTAATAAATAATTTCGGCGGAGTGTTTGTGACAAATTAAAAAAGAAGGGGCGGCCTAATTAGGCCACCCCAACTATTTTATTTAGATGCTTCGCTTTCGGTAACAGCCACATTCCAGATAATCACCCCGAACGCTATCTTGTTCAGAACGTCAGCGAGGTTATAGATCACGTTAAGTGAATTCGCCGCAACTGATGGGTCACCCGCAAGAAGGTACCCGTAGAAATAACCTATCGGGTATATCGCCCAGCCAATGGTCACGATCCAACGCATCAGAGAAAAAGCCGACTTAACCGACGCTGGCGCTTTCTCGGCTGACATCTTGCCAGCTTCACCTAGGAAGATTTCATAGAGGATGTAAGCCCAACCAACCATGCCAATAACAAAGCCGAGCGTCGCATTGATGTAACCAACTTCGCCGGCGTAACCGCCCAGAAGCATGACCAATGTACCAATCATCAGCTTCCAGAATATACCGCCCGACGCGCTGCCAACGGCCCGAAGGATCAGATAGAATTCGACCATCAGCAACGGCACGGTAATCAACCAGTCAATGTACCGGTAAACTGTTGGTGTTTCACCCGTGCTCACCCACACGTCACGCATGTAGAAATAGTGCACAGCAGCAACCAGAGTTACCAGACCAGACACTGTTAGTGACGTCTTCCACTTTGCTGAAACGCGCTGTGTTTCAATAAAGAAAAACGCTGTCGCCGCGACAAGCGCCATAGAGATCAACCAAAATGAAATGCCAACATAGTCGTCAGACTTAAGATTTGCGTCTGCGGCAAATGCACTTGTTGGTGCAACAAGCAATGTCGCCATCGCCAGCGCAGCAGATTTTTTGAAAAACGTGATGTTCATAACTTTCCTTCCCTCCGTTGTTTATCGGGAGTAATTTAAGTTACGCCCCGTGGTTAAAGCAAATATTTTCGATATCTCATGATTCTCTGCATTTTTAAGGTTCCCAGCATTAATTCAAAGACTTTTTTATCCGGTCTTATATCGCCGTGCTGGTAACACCGGAAATCGCCGGTCTGACGTACGTGACCTTAGGTCTGGTGGACGCAGGCGGCGAACCGTGGTTCGGCATTATCGATAGTTTTAGGTTAGGGATTGTCAGTATGGTGCCTGCCTGATGTCGATGCTGGTGGTCAAGTTGATCACACCGGCGCCGAATCTGGGAACGCAGGCGATAGTGGATGAGATCTGTAAGCCTTCGGGCAAGACGCCCCTCGATCGGGCGCACTAGACCGCACCGATTGAAGGAACCGTCGGGGGCGGATGTATTTCCGCCCCCGTTTTTCGTACAAGGAGTCCCATGAAAAACCCCGCCGCCATCTTCCCGATCTGGGTGATTGCGATCGACTATATCCTCGGTTTGATCATGTGGACGCTGATCGGCAGGGTGGCGATGAATATCTTTCTGCCCGAAAACTCGAACTTCTTTTTCATGAAGTTCTTCGTCCGGTCCACCGATCCGCTTATCCGGGTGTTCAGGCCCATCACGCCCGGGTTTCTGGTTCAGCCGATGGTGCCGCTCTACGTCGCATGGTTCATTTTCATGTTCCGTTTTTATGCCATGCCCTGGTTCCTCGGATATTCGGTCATGGGAATGCTGTCCTTTCCGCTGGAAGGCGAAATCGCGGCGACGATCTATCAAATTCTGTCTCCGAGGCCCTGAACCGGCTATGTCCAACGACATCACGATCCTGGACGCGACGGGCCTGCGGTGCCCGCTGCCCGTACTGCGAGCGCGAAGGATGCTGAAGGATGTCGCGCCCGGGGAATTGCTGGACGTGTTTGCGACCGACAAAGCCGCGCCTGCCGATTTCGAGGCTTTCTGTCGCGAGACCGGGCACAGCCTGATCAACATCGAACAGGTCGGCGAGATTTTCCAGATCCGGGTGAAAAAAGCGGGGCCCGGGTAGTCGCTCAGCTGCGCACCCCTCTGGGAACCACGGCGCGCTCCGCCAGTTCGAACAGGCCCTGTGCCGCCAGCGCCATGACCGCAGCGGGGACGGCGCCTTCGAGAATCAGCGACGTATCGTCCAGCCGGATTCCGGTCAGGATGGGTTGGCCGTATCCGCCGGCCCCGATCAGCGCGCCCAGCGTGGCCGTGCCGATATTGATCACCGCCGAGGTTTTGATCCCCGCCATGATCGACCGCATGGCAAGCGGCAGTTCCACCAGGCGCAGCCGCGCCCCGTCGGCGAGGCCCATTGCGCGTGCGGATTCCACGATTGCCGGATCGATCCCGAGCAGCCCGGCCTGGGTGTTCCGGACGATCGGCAGCAGGCTGTATAGAAACAGCGCGACCACGGCGGGCGGACCGCCAATGCCCAGAAACGGGATCATGAAGACGAACAGCGCCAATGACGGGATCGTTTGCAAAATGCCGGTCAGTCCCAGAATGATCTGGCCGAAGCGCCGGTTTCGTGCCGCGGCGACGCCCAGCGGAATGGAAATCAGGATCGCCGCCCCCAACGACAGGCCGACCAGCACCAGGTGATCCAGCGTGGTCCGACACAGGCGCTGGCCCATGGTCTCGGTCGCGATGGCCCCGGCTGTTCCCGTTTTTGCGCGGACGAAATCCGCGGCGACGGACGCTTCCGTCTTCCTGTCGATCTTCACGGCGGCGTTCATCGCGGACATGGCGCTGCCGTCGATCGCGTTCTCCATCTCTTTCAGGGCCGCCTCAACACGGGGCAGACGTTTGGCCAGATCGGCGCGATACAGGAAAACCGCTTCGTAGGCGGGGAAATGATCCAGATCGTCTTCCAGCACATGCAGCTTGTAATAGGCGATCTCCGCATCGGTGGTGTAGACGTCGATGGCGTCGATACTGCCCCCCGCCAGTCCGCGATAGGCGAGGTCGTGATCCAGGCCTCGGGCATTCGCCAGGTTAAGACCGTATTTTTGCCGCAGCGCCGGCCAGCCGTCGGCCCTATCCATGAATTCGTTGGAGAATCCCAGCGCAAGACCGGTATGCGGGCGGAGGTCGGAAATTTTCCTCAGCCCGTATTTTTCGGCCGTCTTTGCCGTGACGCCGATTGCATAGGTGTTGTTGAATCCCATCGGCGCCGTCATGCGGATGCCCTGCCGGTTCAGCGCGATCCGCATGGCATCCATCCCGTCGATGTTCCGGTCGGCAAGCAGTTCCTGGGAAATCGTGCCGGTATATTCCGGATATATGTCGATGTTGCCTTTAAGCAGGGCTTCCCAGAGCACCCGGGTGCCGCCCAGCTCGCGGCGGTGACGGGCGGATTTTTCCGACGACTTGACCAGCTGACGGGCGATTTCTCCCAGGATCACGGATTCGGTGAATTTCTTGGACCCGATAGTAACGTCCTGCGCCTGCGCCGGCAGGGTCCAGGCCAGAACCGCGGCGATCAGCAGGAATCTCATGCGTCCGCCCGGCGGCGTTGTGCGCGAATGAAGGCTTGGACGAAAGAAGACGCCGGGGTGTTGTGAAGATCGTTCATGGTCCCACGCTGTTCGATCGCGCCGTCCAGCATCAGGACAATATCGTCTCCGAAATAAGCCGCTTCCGACAGATCGTGCGTGACCATCACCACGGTTTTGCCGAGATCGCGGAATATTTCCCGCAGTTCGGTCTGAAGATCGTATCGGACCATCGGGTCCAGCGCGCCCAGCGGCTCGTCCAGCAGCAGCGCATCCGGGTCCAGCATCAGCGCCCGCATCAGGCTGATTCTTTGGCGCTGCCCGCCCGACAGTTGAGACGGATAGCGGTCGAGGGCATTTTTCGGGAACTGCGTGAGTTCGGCGAGCGCATCCAGACGGGTTTTCGTCCGCGCTACATCCCAGCCCGATTGCTGCGCCATCAGCGTCACGTTGCGCGCCGCCGTCATATGCGGAAACAACCCGCCTTCCTGGATGACGTATCCCATGCGACGGCGGAGATATGATGCGGATTCCGGAGTAACGGCCTCGCCATCGAAGACAACACTGCCCCGGTCGGGAAGCACCAGTCCGTTCATGATGCGCAGCAGCGTCGATTTTCCACAGCCGCTGGGACCGATCAGCGCCGTGGTCCTGCCGACCCGAAGTTCCAGATCGGTCGTCCCCAGTGCGACCGTATCGCCGTAGGTTTTGGAAACGCCCGATATGGTGAACATGGAAGGCATCTCAACCCATGCCGGACAGACGTGCAAGGTTCCTTACATCGTCCGGTTTCGCGAAAACAGCAGCAACAGGATCGAAGCCACCATGAAGGCGGCGGAAAGGTATAGAACTTCGTTGGTCAGGTTGCCGTCCAAAAGCGCGCCGTAGGCGAGAGGCGCGATTCCCTGACCCACATTGAACCCGGTGCTGACGAACGCGAACACGGTGCCGAGCGCGCCGGCCGGCGCGACGGCGCGCACCATCATGTCGCGCGACGGATTGACGATCCCGCGCACGAAACCGCCCAGAACGAAGGCGCCGACGACGAGGAAGACGGGAATCAGCGCCGTTCCCACGATGGCAAGCAGCGTTGCGTATATCGAGAACGAGACCACCAGCACGAGGTCGTGGCGCGGCGTTTTGTCGGCCAGCCAGCCGCCGAACAGCGTGCCCAGCGCATTGCTGAACAGCAGCACGGACAGGATATAGGCCGCGGTTTCCACCGTGACGCCGTAGAGCGCCGGCAGATAGATCGGCGCAAAGGCGGTGAGGCCGATATTGGCGGACGACGTCAGCACGTAGAACAGGAAAAGCAGCACCACGCCCCGGTTGATCATCGACCGCAGCGGTGTTTCGGATCTGGTCTTTTGCTTGGTCGCCGCGTCTTCGCGCAGCGTGTCGCCCGAGAAAACGAAGATGAGGCTTAGCAAAACGCCGACGGAGCCGGCGATGATGAGTGCCGTACGCCAGTCGGTCTGGGTCATCAATATAACCATGACGGCAGGCCCGGCCGCGGTCCCCAGGGAACCGCCGAAGGAATGCATCGAATAGGCCCGGCCCTGGCGCGATTCGTCGACCGAAGCCGTCAGAATCACGTAGTCGGCCGGGTGAAAAACGCTGTTGCCCGCACCCGCGACAAAGAACAACGCCAGAAGTTCCCAGTACGAAGATGTGAATCCGGACAGGCCGAAGGCGGCCGAGGTGACGAACAGGCCGCCGATCAGTACGCGGCGGGCGCCGAATTTGTCGACCAGAATCCCCATCGGCGTCTGAAGCACGCCGGTGGCGACGTTATAGGCGGTCAGGATCGCGCCGAGCTGCAGATTGGTGACGTTCAAATCCGCGCTGATCGCCACGAAAAGCGGCACCAGACCGAACATGTAGAAATGGCTGAGAAAATGGCCGAACCCGACAAGGCTGATGGCGCGGATTTCGCGGCCGATGGCGGCAGAGGGAACGGAGGTCATCTTCGGGGCTGTCCTTGTCAGCGCCGGGGTCGATTTGTCCAACCCGGCTCGTCACATTTTGTTATCCACAGATAACATCCACGTTAACCTGCGTTGTTAAGAACGCTGCAAGCCTCCATCTGATAATCGACAGGCAGCGACCAATCAACACGGAGATGACACGCCATGAACGCGCGAACGGTTCGGATGTGCGACAGAACGCCTTTTCGCTTCGCGGGGCTGGTTCTGCTGTCGGCGCTGTTTCTGGTTGCCGCGGCTTTCAGCGCGGCCGCGGCACCGAAGGCGGAACTCTGGCCTCACTGGACCAAGCATGACCGCCATTCCCGGCTGTCGATCGATCATTCGGCCTGGAGCCGTTTTCTGAAGATGTACGTTCGTACCGACCGGAATGGCGTGAACGTCGTGGCGTATGGCGATGTGTCTAAGGCCAGCCGCAAGTTGCTTGACGGTTATATTGCGATGCTGGAGATGGTGCCGATCGCCACCTATCCGCGCGCCGAGCAGTTCGCCTATTGGGTCAATCTCTATAACGCTCTGACGGTGCGGGTCATCCTTGCCTATTTCCCTGTCGACAGCATCAGGGATATCAAGATTTCGCCCGGCTGGTTTTCGTCCGGCCCCTGGGGCAAGAAGCTGATCAAGGTCGACGACCGGCCTTTGTCGCTGGACGACATCGAACACCGAATCCTTCGACCAATCTGGAAGGACCCGCGCGTACACTACGCGGTCAACTGCGCGTCCATCGGATGCCCGAACCTGCAGAAACAGGCCTTTACCGCTGCAACCACCGAGGAAATGCTGGATCGCGGCGCCCGCGCCTATATCAATCATCCGCGCGGCGCCGAGATCGTCGACGGTGAACTGTATGTGAGTTCGATCTACAGCTGGTTCAAAGAGGATTTCGGTGGCACCGACCGAGGCGTCATCGCTCATCTGAGCCGATACGCCGAGCCCCCACTAAAGGAAAAGCTGGACGGTGTCTCCGACATTGCCGGCAATCGGTACGATTGGGAGCTTAATCTTTACCGCAGGCCGGAGTAGGGCGTCAGAACGCCCGATCAGTCTCCGCCGGTTGCCGCACCTGACAGGGTGTTTGCCGGTGCCGGGACAGGAAGGCCGAGAACGTCGCACAATTCTGTGATGACCTCGGCTTCGACCTGGCTGAGGTCTCCGTCGGCTTTCGAGATCGCGACAGCCACCCGTAATACATGCTCCGCTGCGTCGGCGTCGCCTGCAATTTTCCGGATGGCAGCAATAGCCGCCGCTTTGCCGGCCTCTGCATCGCGGTCGATCCCGTCTGCAAAATCACGGTAGATATCGACGGCCACATGCGGGTCGTAGATCTGGAGGTCCTGAACGGAGTCCAGAACGCTATCCAGCGCATTCAGCTCTGAAAACGTGACTTCGCCGTCTGCGGTCGCGACGAGCGCAGTCGCCGCCATTGTCGCATCCAGAAACTGCCGGTTCCGGAAGCGCGTCAGGCTTTTCCGCAATGTTTCGCGAGCAGTCTGAAACATTTAGAGTTACCCGAGACCCACCACGCCACGAAAGTTAGCACATCATTCGCATTCTATCGAAAAAACTTATTTTCCGGTTTCGGTAATGTCGGCACCCGCCCGTTATTTCCTGATGTGTCTGGGCTGGCTGTGCGTGGCCCTCGGTCTTATCGGGATTGTGGTGCCCGGATTGCCGACCACACCGTTTATGCTTCTCGCAGCCTGGGCTTTCTCGCGATCGTCGGAAAGGTTTCAGGCCTGGCTGCTCGACCATCCCAGCTTCGGCCCCGCGGTCAGGGACTGGCGCGAACGCAATGCAATCGCCAGGCAGGCGAAGTACCTGGCGGTCGGAATGATGACGCTGAGTTTCCTGCTGACCTGGACCCTGGTTTCCTCAGACTGGCGGCTGCTTTCCTTCATGGCGGTGACCATGATAGGTGCAGGGGTATATGTCTGTTCCAGGCCGGACGCCTAGCGACGGCACCTATTTGGGTGCCGGCACTTCGTCGATGCGTTTGTAGGCCTCTTCGCTGAATTCCGCGGCCGGGGCGTCGCCGCCGATGACGAAAAGCATCACCGATTCCTTTTCGCCATCCGGCACCTCGACGCATTCGAACCGGCGGATGGCACCCGGCGGGAAGGAGACCACGTCGCACGGACCGACGATGATTTCCTCGTAATCGTCGCCCTCGTTCCAGGCGCATTTCCATTTCCCGGTAATAGGCATAAAGGTCTCGTTCGTATCGTGATTGTGCATCAGCGGACCCTTGCCGGCCTCAGCCTTGACGAAGCCCATGTTGAAGCCCTCCGAAATCGGAATCGCCGCCTGCAACGCCACGTCTTCGCCGACCGGCGATACCACGCTCTCTTCGCCGTCGTTCTCCGGCGGCTGGAAGCCGATAACGTTGATCAGCTCGCGATCGCATTCGGGGAGGTGACTGTCCGGCAGACCGGTCCGCGCGCCTTTAAGTTCCTTGAACAGAGCGACGCGTTTCATCATTTCGTCTCGCGTCCAGACGCGGGTTTCAGGCAACATCGAATTCCTCCCCTGATGGCATTTCCGGGTAATTGTAACCCTGTCAGTTTTTCAGACGATACCCCGTTCGGAAAATCCACCACACAATGCCGATGCAGACAGCGAGAAACAGCACGATCATCCCCATGCTGAGAACCACAGGCACGTCCGCCTTACCGTAGAAGCTCCAGCGGAAGGCGCTGATCAGATAGACGACGGGGTTGAACAGGCTCAGCGTGCGCCAGAAGGCGGGCAGCATGTCGATGGAATAAAAACTGCCGCCGAGAAACGTCAGCGGCGTGATGACGAGCATCGGAACGAACTGCAGTTTTTCGAAGTTGTCGGCCCAGATCCCGATGATGAAACCGAGAAGGCTGAATGTCAGCGCCGTCACGACGAGAATGCATACCATCGCGACGGGGTGGGCGATGGAATAATCCACGAAAAGCGTTGCGGTGGCGAGGATGATGAAACCCAGAACGATCGACTTCGTGGCGGCGGCTCCCACATAGCCCATAACCACTTCCAGTGCCGACACCGGGGCAGAGAGAATTTCGTATATCGTACCCACGAAGCGCGGCATGTGAATCCCGAACGCGGCATTCGACACGCTTTCCGTCAGTATCGACAGCATGACCAGGCCGGGGATAATGAAAGCCGCGAAGCTGACGCCGTCGATCTGTGTGATGCGCGAACCGATCGCTGCGCCGAAGACGACGAAATACAGAGTGGTTGTAACGACCGGCGAGACGATGCTTTGAAAAATCGTCCTTCCGGTGCGCGCCATTTCGAACATGTAGATCGCCCGGAGCCCGTGGATGTTCATTGGGATTTCTCCACCAGACTGACGAAGATGTCCTCAAGCGAACTTTGCCGCGTGTCCATGTCGGTAAACCTGATGCCGAGATCGGCGAGATCGCTCAGCAGCCGGGTGGCGCCGGTCCGTTCGCCCTTCGGATCGAATGTATAGACCAGTGTGTTGCCGTCTTCCCTCAGATTCAGGGCGTATGCCGACAGCGCGGCCGGTAACACGGTCATTGGTGTCTGAAGATGGAGGTGGAGTTCCTTTTCGCCCAGCTTGCTCATAAGGGCGTCCTTGTTTTCCACAAGGATGATCCTGCCGCCGTCGATCACGCCGATCCGGTCGGCCATTTCTTCGGCTTCCTCGATATAGTGCGTGGTCAGAATAATCGTGACGCCCGTCCGCTGCAGTTTCCGTACCATCTCCCACATGCCGCGCCGAAGTTCCACGTCGACGCCGGCGGTCGGTTCGTCGAGGAATAGTATCTCCGGCTCGTGCGACAGCGCCTTGGCGATCAGAACCCGGCGTTTCATGCCTCCTGACAGGGTGATGATCTTCGAATCCTTTCGGTCCCACAGCGACAGATCCCGCAGTATGCGCTCTATGATCTGCGGATCGGCTTTCTTACCGAACAGACCCCGGCTGAAGCTGACCGTGTTCCACACCGTTTCGAACGCGTCGGTGGTCAGCTCCTGGGGGACCAGGCCGATTTTCGAGCGGGTTATGCGATAGTCGCGGACGACATCGTGGCCGGCCGCGGTGATCCGTCCGCCGGTCGGGTTGACGATGCCGCAGATGATGCTGATCAGGGTGGTCTTGCCCGCGCCGTTGGGGCCCAGTAGCGCGAAAATCTCGCCCCGCCGGATATCGAGATCGACATCGGTCAGCGCGGCGTGCCCGCCATCATAGATTTTCGAAAGATTCGAGACGGAGATCGCGGTATCCGGCGTCATATCGTTGGGCATTGGCTCTCGGAAAAGGCGTGCGGGTTTCTGGACTCTTAGAGACCCATTCGACGGCAGGGTCAATAGATCGCGGGCCGTGTTCCGGCGATGAAACGAATCCTGTATGTTGCCGCCAATCGGAATTACCAAACAGGACAACCGGACAATGGCCGAAGACTTTCGCGAACTGATAGACGAGCTCCGCGCGGCGGACGAACTGATAGAGATCGAAAAGCCGGTTGATATCCGACACATCGCGACACTGGTCGATCAGTCCGACAAGGCGCTGATGTTCACGAACGTCAATGGGTACGATATGCCCGTGGTTTCAGGGGTTACCAACAGCCGGGAGCGGCTGGCCATCGCGGCCGGGTGCGATTTTTCGGATATCGAGGGACGTTTGCGCGAGGGCCTCGACCGGCCGATCGAGCCGGTATACGTAAATACCGGCCCGGCACGGGAAGTCTACGTCGAAGGCGACGACGTCGATCTTTATTCCATGCCGGTGCCGCTGTTTTCCGTGCTCGATGGCGGACCGATGATCACTGCCGGAATCACGCTGTCGCGCGACCCGGACGAAGACGAGAATTCCGCCATCAATGCCGGCGTCTACCGGTTTCTGGTCAAGGAAAAGAATCTGACCGGGATCGATATCGTCACGCCCAACAACCTCCATCGATACGCAGCCAAGGCGTACGAGAAAGGCGAGCCGTTGCCGATTTCGATCAATATCGGTACCCATCCGTTCGAACTGATCTGTTCCACCTACAAGGCCCGGGCCGGGGTCAGCGAACTCGGCATCGCCGGCGGCATGCGCGGCAAGGGCGTGCCGCTGACCCAGTGCCAGACCATCGACATGCCGTGCATCGCCGACGCCGAAATCGTGCTGGAGGCCGAAATCCTGCCGACCGGCTGGACTCAGCCCGAAGGCCGGTTCGGCGAATTCACGCGCCTGATGGGCGGGCTTCACTGGAACCCGCATGTGCGGATCAAGGCGATCTCGATGCGCAAGAACCCTCTCTATTACGCGCTCCACATGCCCTGGGAAAACATCTGGCCGTCAGGACCCATTTACGAAGCCAATGTGCGTCGCGTCCTCGACGAGGCCGGCGTCAACGTCACCGCCGTCAACATCACGCCCGGGGGGTGCTGCCACTGGCATGCGATTGTCGCCATCAAACCGCTGCCTGGCGACGGTAAGAACGCGATCACGGCCGCGCTCTCGGTCGCCGACATGAAACACGTCACCGTGGTCGATCACGATATCGACGTGTTCGATCACGTCGATGTTGAATGGGCGGTTGCGACGCGTGTCCAGGCGGACCGGGACGTGGTAATTATTTCCGGCGCGAGGTCCAAGCCACTCGACCCCAGCCTGCCGCCGCCGGGCCCGTATTCCCGGGTGCCGACAACGGCCAAGATGGGTATCGATGCGACGATTCCCGACAACGTGCCGCGCGAACGCTTTCACCGCATCGCCTATGCCTATGCCGACGAAGTGAAGCTCGACGATGTCATCGGACCGGCGAACGGAACGGCAAAACCGGTCACCGAAATTTCGCCCGAAGACCTGGCGGGTCAGATCAAGGCGCTGATCACCGAGGAGCCGCTTTATTTCGCCGAATTATGCGAGAAATTCGTTGCCCACGGTTTCCAGGCGGTGACGCGGGCGATCGGCGTGCTGCATGAAAGCGGCGTCCTGTGGCAGGATCCGGAAGGGAAATTCTGCCTGAAAGAGTCCCGGTTCGCGGCGGTGCCGCCGAAGCGGTAGTACTTAATTTTCTATCCGTTTGCGCGAGCCGGAGCCGTGAAAAGAACGGCGCACTTCTAGTCGTCGTAGCCTATCAGCGAATGGACCGGCACATCCAGCCGGTCCCTGCCGTTGAGGAAATTGAGCTCGATGATAAAAGACGAAGCGACGACATCGGCGCCGACGCCGCGCAGCAGCTCGACTGCGGCGGCGGCGGTGCCGCCGGTTGCCAGCAGATCATCCATGAGGACGACTTTCTGCCCCTGATGCAGGGCGTCCGCCTGAATTTCGATCGTGTCGGAGCCATATTCCAGATCGTAGGTGTGGGAAATCGTCTCGCCAGGCAATTTGTCTTTCTTGCGTACCATCGTGAACCCGATCCCGAGGCGGAGCGCCAGAGGCGCCGCCACCAGAAATCCGCGCGATTCGATTCCGACCAGCCGATCAGGTTTGTAGGGGCCGATCTCTTCGGTCAGTCGGTCCACCGTGGCTTCCCATGCCTCGGCATGCTGCAGCAGAGTGGAAATGTCGTAGAAAAGTATGCCCGGCTTGGGGAAATCCGGCACAGACCGGATGTGGTCTTTCAAGTTCATGGCGAATCCTGATTGGGTATTGGTGCGGCGAATGCGGCATGTCATCCTACCCAATCGTCAACCTCGCGCCAACGGACACCTGACATGGAACACGTCTTTCACCGGTTTCCGAAATCGACCCTGCCGGTCGTTGCCCGGGGCGACGGCATGTTTGTCTATGACAAAGACGGCAACGAATACCTCGATGCGTGCGGGGGCGCCGCCGTTTCGTGTCTCGGCCATTCGGACGAGAGCGTCAAACGCGCGATCGTCGACCAGCTCGATCGCATCCCGTTCGCACACACGGCCTTCTACACGTCCGATGTGGCGGAACAGCTGGCAGACCGGCTGACGGCCATGGCGCCCGGAAACCTGTCGCGTGTCTACTTCACGTCCGGCGGGTCGGAGGCGACGGAAACGGCGCTGAAGATGGCGCGACAGTATTTCGTCGAAAAAGGAGAGCCCGAGCGGCGGCATATCATCTCCCGCCGGCAGAGTTATCATGGCAATACGCTGGGCGCGCTGGCGGCAGGGGGCAACCAGTGGCGGCGCGCGCAGTTCGAGCCGCTGCTGTTCGAAACGCATCATATCGCTCCATGCTATGAGTACCGGGACCGGGAGCCGGATGAATCGCCGGAAGCGTACGGCATAAGGGTCGCAGACGAACTGGACGAGCAGATTTCGGAACTCGGCGCCGAGAACGTAATTGCCTTTATCGCAGAAACCGTCGTCGGGGCGACATCCGGCGCGGTGCCGCCGACGCCGGGATACTTCAAACGCATCCGCGAGATCTGCGACCGGCATGGCATCCTGCTGATCCTCGACGAGGTAATGTGCGGAACAGGGCGCACGGGGACC
>Ga0181572_10000820_pt1 | contig 22545 bp, 6 predicted proteins | sample 101ome_26_FD_133004 | JGI IMG/M metagenome (GOLD analysis project Ga0181572, IMG submission 133004) | Coastal salt marsh microbial communities from the Groves Creek Marsh, Skidaway Island, Georgia - 101408AT metaG (megahit assembly) | ecosystem: Environmental > Aquatic > Marine > Intertidal zone... | reverse complement strand
ATTTGTCTAGTGTGTGACGGATTCATATCGTTCATTTCAAGAATGTCGTCTCTAATGTTTTGATTGCGTTTTTCAATGTTGATAATACGTACAAATGAGTTTGTGACTGCCGCTGTGTAGTAAGCAAACGGGTTGTTTGACTTGCTTTCATCAAACTGTAGACCAATTTGAGCAAGTTGTAGTATTGCTTGTCCTCGCATTTCGTCATTGTAAGTATATCCTCTCACGTTTCCTCGTGTTGCGTATCTTTCGCACAGTTTCATCCACATACGAGCAAGTTTATCTGTAGCCTGTCCCTTTTTAAGTGCAAAATTTCCGTTTTCCATACCGCCTTCCCAGTGCGATTTGCCTACACACACTAAATTATCGTTTTCATCAAATTTATAATGCTGAAAAGGTGGAAAATTTAATTTTACTTTACTGTCTGCTACAGTTTTTGGATTTTTCTTGCGTCCAGGCTCGTCAGGAATGTGATCATACGTCATAATACGAAAGATTAGTTCTTCTTTTGTAATTTTTTTGTAATCAATTTCGCAATCTGCTTGCTTTACACGTTCACCTGCTTCTTTTCTTTGAGCGTAGTCTTCTTGTGATAGGCGTTTTGCTTTGTTTCTTTTTGCTTCTGCAATAGTTCTAATGTTAATTTTGTCTATACTTGGTAAAATTATGTCGTATTCGCTATAGCTGTCGTCAACATAGCTAGAAAATGATGTTTTTGACCTGTGAATTTCTAATAACAAGTCTTTATTGTTAAGATAGTTTACTTTTCTCATAGGGGCTCCTGAATGTTGTACATATTATAATATACTCTGTTTATAAAGTCAACTAAATAATAGCATAGGAGAGTAATTATGAGCTTTTTAGGAAATATCGGCAATCGAATTGTTAACAACGTTAAGCAAAAGGCTATCGAAGAGATTTCAGATACAAATTTTGGCCGCGTGTTAAGAACATTTAATTTATTGCCAGGTGCCAATCCAACTAATGACGGGTCGTTCTCGGCAGCTACCTGGGATACAGGTACTAATGCAGATTGGCGTGTTAGGATATCTCTACCTCCGGGTGGTGCGTTTTCTAGTAGTACATTATTGGCGCCTTTAAAAGAAACACAAAATTCTATGGTATTCCCTTATACGCCACAAGTATTTATTACCCATAGTGCAAACTATAATGCATTACAGCCTACACATAGTAATTACCCCTTTCACATTTATACAAGTTCGCAAGTGGATCAATTTACAATCACAGGCGAGTTTACAGTAGAAAATTCAAAAGAAGCAGAGTACTGGATTGCAGCAGTACACTTCTTAAAATCAGTTACTAAAATGGCATACGGTGAAAGTTCAAATAAAGGTTCACCACCGCCAGTAGTAAAACTTAACGGTTACGGAGATTATGTTTTTAATAATGTTCCTGTAGTTGTTCAAAACTTTAACGTAACATTACCTTCAGATGTTGACTACATTCCGGCAGGTATTGGATTTAATGGATCATACGCTCCTACTAGATCAGAAATATCTGTTGCACTAATGCCACAATACAGCAGAGATAAAGTTAATAGATTTAGTCTTGATAGATTTGTTAGTGGCGGATACATTGGCAGTAATGATGGATACTTATAATGGCATATTATGATGATAAAAGTCAATACAGTGACACAAGAGCAGTAAACGGTCAATATTTAGGCATTCTAAATATTAGACCTGTCCCGTCAGAAAATGATGATATTGTATATGAAATTGAACCGCAATACACTTATCGTCCGGACTTATTAGCATATGATTTATACGGAGATAGAAAATATTGGTGGGTTTTTGCTCAACGCAATATGAATGTACTTAAAGATCCTGTATATGATTTTGTTGCAGGCACACAAATTTATCTACCAAAAGAGAGAAACATTACAGCACAGCTAGGAGGCTAAATGGCAACTTTTAATTTTAAGCCGCAAAACTTAGAAGCTAGGCTAAAACAAGCAGGAAAAGATTTTGAAGATACCGCTGAACAGTTTGGTAACGATATTTCTAGTGCATTAAACAAACCTCTTGCACCAATTGTAAATTCTGCAAATATTAAAGTAGGAAACGCAATTAGTTCTGCTCTTGCAGGACCGGTTGCAGATATAAAAGGAGCAGTTGGAGTTGTAAATGATATTTCTGCTGCTTTATCTAATCCAGTTGCATTTGCTGGAAATGCAATTAGCGATGCACTAGCAGCACCTCTTGCTAACATTGGCGGAGGTTTACTTGGCAATTTACTAGGTGGAGGATTTTCACCTGTTGGTATTCAAAAAAATCCTTTGAGTAGATTTGCTAGTTACAACAATATTTTTACTTTTGGCACAATAAACAAAACTTCATTCAATTCTCCAGACACTACATACAGGGTAAATGGACCTGATGTAATTGTATTACAGTCTGGCGGCAGCGGATCTAGACAAGTAAGAACTCAATTAGAACGTGCAGCAGGAATTACTGGCGAATATTTTATTGATGATGTAGAAGTACATTGTTTAGTTGCTCCAGCAGCATCTACTAAACAAACAAATGCTACTAATATTAGTTTTAATGTAACAGAACCATATAGTATGGGATTGTTTTTACAGTCATTACATATTGCTGCTGCACAAGCAGGATACACTAACTATCTTGATGCAGTATTTTTATTACAAATAGATTTTATTGGTTGGGACGACAATGGAAGATCTTTTAAAGATACAAGATCAAAAAGAATGTTCCCGTTAAAACTTAGTAACGTAACTTTTGATGTATCCGAAGGCGGAAGCCAATATCAAGTAACAGCAATACCATATCACGAAATTGTATTGTCGGATGAAGTACAGCAAACACAAGTTGCAGTAGACATTAAAGGAACAACTATTGTTGAATTTTTACAAACAGGTCCTGAAAGTCTTGCAACAATTTTAAACACTAGAGAACAGGAACAGAAAAAATCAGGTAACAAAAAAGTTGCAGATGAATATGTTATAATGTTTCCTAATGAGCTCACTAGTACTGCTAGTGCAGGAACTGGAGCAACAGATAACAACAAAGGCGCAACAACACAAAGTTCTAAAGATGATTCTGCTGCTGGCGCCCAAATGTCTGAAGAGAAGAAACAAAAATTGTTTGAACAACTTTCAGGTATTGAAGGCGGAGAAGTCCCTGCAGACTTTGATGCAGAACTTAGTAAAATTTTAGGTATAGTTGTAAAACGCAGCCAAATTGGCGAATCTATTAGAGAAGCAGCAGAAAAAGAAGAAAATATTAATGCAATTGGTAAGGCAAAACTTGTAAAAGATTTCTTAGATGAAGGTAAACAGTATTTTGGTAAACCTGCATTCACTGAAGATAAAGAAAAAGCACCTGGTACATTCCAAAGAGGTAATGTTAAGATTAGCGACGAAGGTAGAAGAATTAATTTTGCTTCAGGAACTAAAGTACAAAACATTATTGAAGAAGTAATTTTGCTATCTGATTATGCTAGAAAGTTTGTTACAGAACAACCAGATGCAAATGGAATGAAAACTTGGTTTAGAATTGAAACTGATGTATTTTTAATTCCGGGTAATGATAATGTTGCACAAACAGGCGAAGGCGGAAAGGTTTATGTATTTAAAGTTGTTCCATATAAAACACACGTTGCAAGAATTACAACACCTTCAGTTGCTCCTCCTGGATATGTAAACTTAAGAAAACACGCTGTAAAGCAATATGATTACATTTATACTGGTCAAAACGATGATATTATTAATTTTGATATTGATATAAATGTAGCATTTTTCCAAGCATTAGCAGGAGATATGGGACAACTTGGAAAAACGCAAAAAACACAAGGTTCTAATGCAATTACAGCAGCCGCTAATAAACCACCAGTACACGGTGTTGGCGATGGTAATAATCAAAACTCTTCAACAGCGGGTATGAGTACAGCAAAAGCTACTCCTAAAACTAATACAGGCGAATCAGGGTCAGGCGTAGCAACTCATCCAGAAAATCAAATTGCTAGATCGTTTAATGATGCAATCGTAAATAGTGATGTCGACTTAGTTACAGTTGAATTAGAAATTTGGGGAGATCCGTATTATATTGCAGACAGCGGAATGGGCAACTATAGCGGTAGATCTGCAGGACTTAATATTACATCAGATGGATCAATGGATTATCAATCATCAGAAGTCGACATTATTTTAAATTTTAGAACCCCAGTAGATACACGAGATCCGGGATATATGAAATTTCCAGCAGGTGGCGCAAAAGCAGTTGGTGCATTTAGTGGCCTGTATCAAGTAACTGAAGTTACTAATACTTGGAGCGGAAATCAATTTTCACAAAAACTAAAAACTATTAGAAGAAGAAATCAGCCCGAAGATACTGGAATTGTTCCGTTAGATATTGCTATCGAAAGTGTAATTGAAAAAGGATTAGATGCAATATTATCTCCACTTGCAAGTTCTCCTGTAGCATCGTTTGCAGGAGCATTTAAGAAACTTGAAGGAGACATTCAAGGAGCAATAGATCAAATTGGAGCAGCAATAGCATCTAACCCAATTAGTGCAGCATTAAACAACGGTGTTGCGGCTCTTGATGCAGGTATTACAGAAGCAGGCAATGCAATAACTTCAGCATTAGGTAAACCAGTTATTCCTCCTAAACTAACTGATAATGCAATAACAAATAATTTAAGCACACCGCCAGTTACTAGCAAATCTGTTGATTCTGGCGCAGGCGACACAGCAGCAGCGCAGCGAATTGCAGCACAAAGATCAGTAGATCCTAATCTTACTGGAGGCATTAGTTAATGGTAGATAAGGTTAATAAAAGTGAAGTTGAACGCACTACCAATGCCGGTGTTAAAGAAAAATTTCCTTCTCAACCGTGTGTTGCTATTGTTAGAAATCATTTAGATAGTACTTATATGGGAAATTTAGAAGTTGAAATACTAACTTCTAGTAATGCAGGACAGTCTACAAACGCTCCAGGGCAAATTATTCCAGTACGATACCTAAGCCCTTTCCACGGTACAACATCTTTAGAAGGTACTAGCAAAAATGCTGGCGCACAAAACAGTCAGCGTAGTTACGGATGGTGGGGAGTACCGCCTGATATTAATTCAAAAGTTCTTGTTATATTTGCTGAAGGTGGAGACGGATATTGGTTAGGATGTATTCCTGAAGATCACACAAATATTATGACTCCTGATCCTTGGGTGTCAACTACTTTTAATGATAAAGACAAAGCGAAAAAATTACCTGTTGTAGAATATAATAAAAAAATTGAAGATGGCAAGGGAAGAGATAGTACACAATTTATTAAGCCGGCAAACGAAGATGCTATTAGCATTTTAACAACACAAGGTCTTATTGAAGATGAGATTAGAGGAACAACAACTTCAAGTGCTAGAAGAGAATTACCTAGTGCTGTTATGGGATTTAGCAGTCCAGGACCTGCAGACAGACGTCCTGGTGCTCCAAGAGTAAATTATGGTGAAAACTTCGCACAAACTCCTGTACCTCAAAATAGATTAGGTGGTAGTAGTTTAGTTTTTGACGACGGTGATTCAACTCTTGTAAGAAAAACACCAGCGGGTGGCGAAAACCAAGGTCCATCAGTTTATGTAAATGTTGAAGGCGGTGAAAAAGGCGGAGATCCTACATTACCACATAATGAGCTTGTGCGTTTAAGAACCCGTACAGGGCATCAAATTTTATTACACAATACAGAAGATTTAATTTATATTGGAAATGCTAGAGGTACTACTTGGATTGAATTAACAAGTAACGGCAAAATAGACATCTATGCACAAGACTCAATTAGTGTACATACTGAAAATGATTTGAACTTTACTGCTGATAGGGATATTAACTTTAATGCAGGACGCGATATTCATATGAATGCCGGAACAAGTATATTTCAGTCAGCTGCATCTAATTGGGAAATTAAAGCAGGTGCTGACGGAAAGATTACAGTAGGCGGATCTAGTAATATTAGTGCTACAGGAAATCACGTAGAAACAGCAAAAAATATTCATATGAACGGACCAGCTGCTGCAACAGCAACGGCTGCAACAGAAGCAAATATACCTTCTAGAGTTCCGCAACACGAACCGTGGGACGGCCACGAAAATTTAGATCCTGCTGCATTTGTTCCTGAAAAAACAGATAGTAAAGAGGAAGAAGAACCTAAAGCAACAAAACAAGCAACCCCGGATACATTTAAAAAGAATACAAAAAGAGATGTAAGAGAAAAACCAGCATCACAACCTGCAGAAACAGAAACACCTCCAGCAGCTAATGGCGCAGCAAAAGTTGATCCTAAAGTAACAGCAAAAGCAGCAGAAGTTAAAGCAAATATGAGTCCAGCATCTGTGTCTGGATTTATTAATTCTGTAGTTGAAGCAGGAGTAAACTCGTTTGCACAAGCACAAAATCTTATTAAAACTATTGACGACATTGCTGGTGCAGGAGTTTTAGGTAGTATTAAGAAAGTTGGCGGCGCAATAGTTGGCGGTGTAACACAAGCCGCAAACGATTTACTTAATTTAAGAACAACTCTTGCTAAAGGAAAACTACCAACAGCAGTACCTCAATCAACTAATACGGGCCAATATGGAAATCCTGCAGATAGGCAAATTGTTGCAGATGTAGGAGCCGGAAAATATAAAGCAAACGAAACAGTTACAATGTCAGACGGTTCTAAACTAAGAGTTCAAGAAGTTGACGGCAAACGTAGTTTAGTGAATTTTAATGTAGGTTAAATATAGTTATGAGTACACAAGAAAAAAACATATACAAACAAATTGTTGTTCCTAGCAATAAGAAACAAGAAGTTGTTCCCGAGTCTAGGGCCTATAGAGGTATTAGTACAGTTAATCCTAATGCATCTGATTGGGTGTTATACGATATTGAATTAATTAAACAAGATATTATTAACAATTTTCATATACGTCAAGGTGAAAAATTAAGCGATCCTGAATTTGGTACTATTATTTGGGACATTTTGTTTGAACCTCTCACAGATCAACTTAGAGATGCTATCATTCAAAATGTCTCAAGAACCGTTAATTTTGATCCTAGAGCAAACGTTGACAACATTACAGTGTCAACATACGAAAGCGGCATACAGATCGAGTGTACACTAACTTATTTGCCTTACAATATATCAGAAACAATGCGTTTAAGGTTTGATGAAAATGCTGGCTTCCTTTCATAAGATAAAGTACGCACTTAATCAAAGTAAATAAATACATTATAACGAGGAAAGCACACAATGTCATCTACAGATAGACAAAACAGATTATTACTAGCGGAGGATTGGAAACGAGTTTACCAATCATTCCGTAATGCAGATTTTAAATCGTACGATTTTGATAATTTGCGCAGAACAATGATTAATTACCTTAGAGAAAACTATCCTGAGGACTTCAACGACTACATTGAATCAAGTGAATACCTAGCACTTATTGATATGATTGCTTTCTTAGGTCAAAACATTGCTTTCCGTATTGATCTAAATGCTCGTGAAAACTTCTTAGAACTAGCAGAACGCCGTGAAAGTGTATTACGTTTAGCAAGATTGCTTTCCTATAATCCTAAACGTAACCAAGCAGCAAACGGCTTACTAAAAATTGAAGCAATTAGCACTACAGAAGAAATCATTGATAGTAACGGTGTAAATCTAGAAGAACAAACAATTCAGTGGAATGACCCAGCTAACCCAGACTGGTTTGAACAGTTTATTCGTGTTATGAATGCATCGTTACCAGTAAATGGAACATTTGGACGTCCTGTTAAAAAAGAAACAATTAACGGCATTCCTACAGAACAGTACAGAATGAATAGTACTAATACAGAAGTTCCTGTTTATAGTTTTAGTAAAACAGTTGACGGGAAATCAGTTCCTTTTGAAGTTGTATCGACAGATATTACTGATACAGATATTGAAGAAGAAGCACCATTCCCTGGCAATAACTTTGCGTTTTTGTACAGAGATGACGGCCGTGGCGTTGCTAGTTCTAACACAGGGTTCTTCTGTCATTTTAGACAAGGTACTATTGATCAAGGGCAATTTAATGTTACAAATCCGTCAACAAACCAAGTTGTTGCAGTTGATGCACGTAATGTAAATAACTCAGACGTTTGGCTTTACAAGCTAGATAGTTTAGGCAATGAACAAGAACTTTGGTCTAAAGTAGAAGCAGTTGAAGGTAACAATGTTATCTACAATAGTTTAAACAAAGGTATCCGTAATATTTACAGTGTACTAACACGTATTGAAGATAGAATTAGTTTAATTTTTGCAGACGGCACGTTTGGTAATTTACCACAAGGCAATTTCCGTGTTTACTACCGTACAAGTAAAAATCAACGCTTAATCGTTACTCCGGATAATTTAAGAGGAATTGCTGTAAGAATTCCGTATGTATCAAGAGCAGGTACAGCAGAAACTGTCACACTTACACTTGAATTAAAAGCAACTGTTGATAACTCAACAGTTTCTGAGACTAACGCAAGTATTAAGAAAAATGCACCTTCTTTGTATTATACACAAAATCGTATGGTAACGGCAGAAGATTATCAAATTGGACCTTTAGCTGTTAGTCAAGAAATTGTAAAAACAAAAAGTGTAAACAGAACATCTAGCGGTATTAGTAGAAACTTTGATCTTGTTGATGCAACTGGAAAATATTCTACTACAAATTTATTTGGAACAGACGGTGCAGTTTATAAAAATTATCTAACAGTTAAAACAGGTTTTGATTTTGAAACATTAACTGATATTGAAGGACAAATTGTTAATACTATTGAACCTATTCTGTCAAGTATTAAAGTAAGAAATTATTACTATGATCAATTTCCTAAATTATTAGTTGAAGATTTAGGCGCCACGTGGACACAGATTACTGAGGACACAAACAATTTTACAGGTAGATTAACTAATTCAGCAGACGTATTAATTAAAGTTGATACATTTACTGGGTCGAATATGAAATTTGTAAAACCTAATTCATTATTAAAATTTGTTCCGCCTACTGGATATCATTTCTTAAAAGGAAAATTAGAATTAGGTGAGCCTGATTTTAGAGGTGGCACAGCATACAAATGGGTAAAAGTTATTAGTGTTGTTAGAGATGGTACAGAAATACAAGATGATAATTCTGGACCAATTGTGTTTAATGATAGTATCCCTACGGGATCAAGACTTGTTGAAATTAGAACAGCACTTCCGTCAGCACTAACAGACGATGTTAAAGCACAAATTACAGCACAAATATTTTCTTATAGAACATTTGGTTTGAGATTTTCAAGAAATGACGGAGAATGGAGACTTATTACTGAAAATAACCTTGCTGCAAATAGTGATTTTAGTACAGGTAAAACCGGTGATACTACAAATCAACAACTTGATGCAAGTTGGCTTTTAAAATTTAATACTGACGGCGAAAAGTATACTATTACACATCGTGCTATGCGTTATGTATTTGAAAGTGATAAAGATATTAGATTCTATTATGATAGCAGTGATAAAATTTTTAATAACAAAACAGGTAAAATTGTTAAAGACAAAATCAATATTTTAAATATTAACACTAAACCGGATTCTGTAGAACCGTTTAATATCAATTACTTATGGGAAATTGTAGAAGAATACAGGGATGCAGAAGGCTATGTAGATTCTAGAAAAATACAAGTAAGTTTCTTTGATGACGATGATGACGGTGTTGTAGATAATCCAGAAATCTTTGATGATATTGTTGACGAAGAAACATCACCTTTGAACAAGTTAGTATTTTTACAAAAAAGTACAACAACTGACGGCGTTGAAGATTACAAGTATGTAAGTAAAGAATCAGTATTTAGAGATCCTACACAACTTATTTTAAATTCTGTATCAGAAAGACAGCCATTAAGCACATATGAAGATGGTGATATTCTTTACTATTTAGAAGAAGATATTTTTGAAGTATTTAACGCAACTACTACAACACTTGCAATTACTACAGATTATAAAGCAAGCGTTGGTAGAGATGGATTAAAATTCCAGTATGTACACGCAGCTGATCAAGATAGTAGAATTGATCCTAGTGCAAGCAATATTGTTGATACTTACATATTAACACGAGGGTATGACACATCATTTAGACAGTATCTTGATGGTGTTGTAGCTAATAAGCCTTTACCGCCAAGTAGTGATTCTTTGTTTATTAGTTATGGTAGCGAGCTTAATAAAATTAAGTCACTAAGTGACGAAATTATCTATCATCCAGTTAAGTACAAAGTACTTTTTGGAAACAAGGCAAAAGAAGACTTGCAAGCAACATTTAAAATAGTTAAAAACCCAGACTTGGTGTTAAACGATAACGAAATTAAATCTAATGTAATTAGTGCAATTAATAAATTTTTTGCACTAGATAATTGGGACTTTGGTGAAAAGTTTTACTTCTCAGAGTTGTCTAACTATGTAATGAGTCAACTTTCGCCAACCTTAGTAACGTTTGTAATTGTTCCGGATCAAGAAGATCAAGCATATGGTTCATTGCAAGAAATAAAATCAGAATCAGATGAAATTTTTATTAGCGGAGCAACAGTTGAAAACGTTGAAATAATTGATGCAATTACAGCAAGCAGATTAAAAGCATCTGGCGCTGTAGTTACAAGTATTACAAATTCGACTACAGGAATTCAAAGTGGTTCTTTTAGCAGCAGTTCAATAAGTGGAGGCCTTAGCTACTAATGGCATACGACGACGATCAGAAACCTACTAGTTTGCCGGCTGGCAAACCAAACAGAAGAAAAAGTTCAGATCATTTACCTAGATATTTTAGAACTCAGGTAAACAATAAATTTCTTTCTAGTACGATTGATCAGTTAATACAACCCGGTGTTGCTGAAAAATTAAATGGATATTTTGGACAAAAAGAAGCTAAAGGTTATACTAAAAATGATTTTTATGTAGGCGATGTTTCTAAATCTAGAGAAGATTATCAGTTTGAACCTGCTGTTGTAATTAAAGACGATTTAAACAATGTTAGATTTTATGCAGATTACAATGATTATATTAATCAGCTTACTACACTAGGGTCAAGCGTCTCTGATCATAGCTTACTTAATAGACAAGAGTATTATTCTTGGAACCCAAATATTGACTGGGATAAATTTACTAATTTCCGTGAATATTATTGGTTGCCTAATGGGCCTCGTCCTGTACAAATTGCAGGCGAAAAAGACAACGTTGAAAAAACAATTAAAGTTAGAGCAGTTGATAACGGCGAAAATTATGGTTATGTTTTTACACCAGACGGCCAAACACAAAACCCTGTACTAACTTTATTTAGAGGTATCAAATATATTTTTGAAATTGATGCTCCGGGCAATCCTATTTCATTTAGAACTAGAAAAGATACAGCACCTAGATTTAGACCAAATGTAACTTATCTTGAAGGCGACAAAGTAAATTACGAAGGCGGAATTTTCCTTTGTATTAAAGATCATTTTGCTACAGAAGAATTAGATTTAAATTTCTGGGAGTTAGATACAACATTTAATTTAAGAAATTCAGTAAGTCAACAAAGTGTTGAATCTGGTACAGTTGAGGTAGAACTAACAGCAGAAACACCTGACTTAATTTACTATATGTCGGATAACGATTTGTTTGCTAGTGGAACAATTAATGTTCTTGATCTAGTTGAAGCTACATCAATTGACGTAGAAGCAGAAATTTTAGGCACAAAAACATACACAAGCGAAGCTGGTATTGCATTATCAAACGGTATGAAAGTAGAGTTTGTAGGTAAAGTAACTCCTGAAAAATACGGAGAAGGTTTTTGGTATGTAGAAGGTGTAGGAGATAGTATTGTTCTTATGTCTGAAGTAGACTTAAACGTTCCTAGTTCTTATACATCAGATTTGCGTGTAGATTTTGATACAGAAGGATTTGACGAACTTCCTTATTCAGAAGCAATAGGTTATCCTGTTAATAAAGATTATATTACAATTAATAGAGCAAGTCAAGACGGAAATTTATGGTCAAAATATAATAGATGGTTCCATAAATCTGTGATAGAAGCTAGTGCTGAGATTAATAATCAGCCATTAGACCTTGATCAAACAGCTCGTGCTACTAGACCTATTATTGAATTTGAAGCTAATCTAAAGTTATTTAATTACGGTACAGTCATTAAGAAAAGTGTTGACCTTGTAGATAACTTTACTAGTGATGTTTTTAGCACAGTTGAAGGCGCCCAAGGTTACAATATTGACGATGTTGACTTAACTAACGGAATGAGAGTACTGTTTACAGCAGACCCTGATCCATTAGTTACAGGTAAAATATTTGAAGTAGAATTTATTAATTTCCGCAATACAAGACAAATTACTTTAAAAGAAACAGATGATACAACACCATTATTAAACGAAGTTTTACTTTGTAAGCAAGGTACAGAATTCCAAGGAAGCGTATTATGGTTTAACGGATCTTCTTGGAAAACTGCACAGCAAAAAACTGAATTAAACCAGCCTCCGCTATTTGATGCGTTTGACGATAACGGGTATAGTTTTTCCGATGAATCTGTTTACGAATCAGCAACTTTTAGAGGCACAAAAATCTTTTCTTACAAACAAGGAAACGGATCAAATGACACTGAGTTAAAATTTCCGCTAACTTATAGAAGCATCGAAAACGTAGGTGATATTGTTTTTGAATCTAACTTCTTACAAGATGTTAGTACGTTTGCAATTAATAACGAATTACCTCAAACAGATTATATTAGTAAAGGTTATATAAGAAAATATTCTGCTAGAGATAAATGGCAAGTACTTAATGGCTGGACAACAGCAAGAGAATTAAGTACACAACCTGTAATTAGACAATATGTAAACGATAATACACGAACTTTTTATACTGTTGATGTATATGAAAGAAGTGCGTTATTAGATGACTTATGGTTAAGAGTATATGTTAACAATGCATTAAAATTTAAAGATAAAGATTATACACTAGGACAAGACAATAACGAAAATGTTACAGTTACTTTTGTAAATCCGTTAAGCATTGGTGATAATATTATTTTAAAAACTAAGTCAAAAGCATTAAAAACAGAAAACGGAAAATATGAAATTGCAAGTAACTTAGAAAGAAATCCGTTAAACAAAAATATTAACGAGTTTACACTAGGTGAAGTTAACGACCACGTTAGCACGATTGTAGAAGAGCTTAATACGTTTGACGGAGTGTTTCCGGGTCCAAGCAATCTTAGAGATTTAGGACCTGTCTCGCAATTTGGTAAGCGTATTGTAAAACATTCGTCACCTCTTAATATTCCGGTCTATCATATTGTTAACAAAGATGCAAACGTTATTAAGTCACTTAAATTTGCAAGACGTGAATACGGAAAGTTTAAAAGATCATTTTTACAAATTGCAGCTAAATTAGGATTTAGTGGTCCTGTAAAACAGCACGTTGATTTAATTCTAAATGAATTAACAAAAGACAAAGTTAGCACAATGCCATATTATTTTAGTGATATGGTTCCGTTTACAGGTGCAATTAAAAGCGAAACAGAAATTTTTGATCCTGATAATAACTTCTTTGCATTAAACAGGGTGTTTGACCTTAATACTCTTAGTAGTACTGCCGTTCAAGTTTACTTAAACGGCGTACAACTAGTATACGGAGTAGACTATACATTTAATGATCAAGGGTTTGTTATTGTAACTGCTACTAAAGCACAAGGCGATATTCTAAGCATTTATGAATATGAAACTACTAACGGATCTTTTGTTCCGCCTACACCTACTAAATTAGGTTTGTATCCTAAGTTTGTACCTCAAATAATGGAGGATGATACTTATTTAGAAACTCAAACAGTTATTCAAGGACACGACGGAAGCATTACTATTGCATACGGCGATTACAGAGATGACTTGTTATTAGAACTAGAACGCAGAATATTTAACAACATCAAAATAAATTACGATCCAAAATTGTTTGACATTTATGACTATGTTCCTGGATTTTCAAGAGAAACAGGATTATCTGCAAAGCAGATTAATGATAGTATGATAAGTGATTTTGTACAATGGCTTCAGTTGGTTGACGATGATTATACTTTAAATAACTCATTTGTAAGAGAAAACTCTTTTACATTTAATCATACTGGTATGGTAGACATTGATGAAAACCCAGTTTACGGTTTTTGGAGAGCAGTTTACAAGTATGCTTACGACACCGATCGTCCACACACACATCCTTGGGAAATGTTAGGCTTTACTATTAAACCTAGCTGGTGGGATGAGCAATACGGCGAAGCTCCTTATACTAGTAATAACTTCTTAATGTGGGAAGATATCGAAGCAGGTATGATAAGAGAGCCTGGAACTTCGGGAGTAATTAACAAAAAATATGCACGTAAACTTATCACAACGCATATTCCAGTTGACGAAGATGGAAATTTAATTAGTCCTATTTTAAGCAGTTTTATTAAAACATATAATACAACTGATTTAAATGATAATTTTGCATTTGGCGATCAGGGACCTGTAGAAACAGCGTGGCGTAGAAGTTCAGAATATCCGTTTTCATTAATTACTTCTTTGGTATTAAATCAGCCTGCAAGAACGTTTGCTTCAATTTTTGATAGAAAAAGACAGATTCGTGGAACATCGAGTCAAATTAATTATGTTGAAAACAATACTACAATTACATTAAAAAATATAGTATTTCCAAATACTTCAACGCAAGAAACAAGAGTATACACATCGGGGTTAATCAATTACATTTTTGATTATCTTGCATCAAATGTAGAAACTCCATATGAAGAATATAAAGATAATATTTCAAGAATTAATAATCAAATAGGTTTTAAAGTTGGCGGCTATACTAACAAAGATAAATTTAAATTAATTCTTGATAGTAGAACTCCTACTAATAAAGGCAATGTTTTTGTACCAGAAGAAAACTATAAAATTTCATTGAATACAAGTGCTCCTGTAAAAAATATTACTTACAGCGGTGTTATTATTGAAAAACAACCTTATGGTTTTATTGTAAGAGGTTATGATAACGTAAATCCATATTTTACTATTAATAAAGCAATTCCTTTACAAAATGATCCTCTAATAAGAATTGGCGGCATCAGTGCAAGTTTTGTTGAATGGAATTCTGGTAAGACTTATGTATCAGGCAGTATTGTAGACTTCCAAGGTACATTTTACAGAGTTACAGAATCACATACAAGTAACGATCAATTTGACGAATCTAAGTTTGCTAAACTTCCTGTAATTCCAACTGAAGGTGGCCGCGAAGCATATTTTAGAAAAGCATTTAAAAACAATGCAGAGCGTGTAGCTTATGGAACTGTGTATAAAACAGTACAAGATGTTGTAGACTTTTTACTAGGATACAATTACTGGCTTGAAAAAGCAGGCTTTGTATTTGACTTCTATTCTAAAGACAGCGAGTTTGTTTCTAATTGGGAAACTAGCACTAAAGAGTTTATGTTTTGGACTACACAAAACTGGGGAGCAGGAAGTGTTATTACATTAAGCCCTGGTGCATTCCAAATTAAATTTAGATCAGAGTATGCTATTGTTGACGACATTTATGATACATTTTATGGATACAGTTTATTAAAAGCTGATGGTAAAAAGTTAAATCCGCAGAATGTATCTTTAACTAGGGAAGAACCTAAAGAATTTGTAGTAAGACCTAAAGCTACAGAAGATGGAATTTTTGCAGTAAGACTTTCTTTAGTTCAAAAAGAGCACGTTGTTATTATTGACAACAAAACAGTATTTGGCGATATTATTTACGATCAAGAACCTGGTTATAGACAACAACGAATTAAAGTTTTAGGTTATAGAACAGGCGATTGGGACGGTAGTTTAAATATTCCGGGCTTTATTTTTGATAATGCAACAGTTAGCGAATGGGAACCTTGGCAAGATTACGCAATTGGCGAAATTGTAAAATACAAAGAATTTTATTATAGTGCTATTAACAAAGTTTCGGGAACTCAAACATTTGTTGCAAATAAATGGTCTCTTCTAAACGAAGCACCAGATATGAAACTTATTCCAAACTGGGAATATAAGGTAAATCAGTTTGCAGATTTTTATGATTTAGATACCGATAACTTTGATACTGAACAGCAAAAATATGCACAGCACTTAATTGGATATCAAAATAGAGATTATCTAGCAAACATTATTAATGACGATGTTAGTCAGTACAAATTCTATCAAGGTATGATTCAAGATAAAGGCACTAGAAATGCTCTTACAAAACTTTTTGATGTATTAGGAAGTGCAGATAAAGATAGTTTAGAATTTTATGAAGAATGGGCAATTAAACTAGGACAGTATGGCGCATCGGAAGGATTTGATGAAGTAGAGTTTATTTTAGATGAAGATAAATTTAAACTACAACCACAAAGCGTTCAATTAGTAAATTCAACAACCGGCGAAGAAACAGACCTAATCTACAGAATTAAACCGTTTGAAGTTTTCTTACGTCCTGAAGGGTATGATCACGCACCGTTCCCTACAACATATGTTAAAGATACGTATACAAGAAACAGCGGGTTTGTAAATGAACAAGATGTACAATTTGTAGTAGCTGATTATGATGCTATTATGGAAATTGATTATGCAACAATTAATCATAAAGATATTGTATGGGTTGGAAACGTAAATCAAACTTGGAATGTTTATTCCTTCTTACAAGAAGATCTTACACTTGAAGCAGTATTATTAGATGGTGATACTAGACAATTACAATTTTCTACAATTCCAAAAAAACTTGTAGAAGGTAGAGTAATTGGAGTTGAATATCGCAATGCAGAAGGTGTAGATGTTGCAATCTTTACAAAGATTACTAAAGTGCTTAACAATATTGTTACTATTGATAACACAGAAATCGACGAGTCGGCAACAGTTACTAATCCTATTATTTCTAAGTTTGTTCCTGTTAGAGTTGCTGGTTATGAAGAAGCAAGTGAACTAGTTCAGACTTACAAACAAGGTATTAGCAGAATATGGATTGATGAAGATGCAAACGGTCGATGGAAAGTTTTAGAAAACACTCCTGGCTTTAATCAGCATCAAGTAATTGAGAATTCAGAATCAGGTGAAGATCACAATTATGGATATGCTCTTGCAGTTAGTGACAACAATACGCTACTATGTGTAGGTGCGCCTGACAATGGCGATGGAAAAGTTTTTGTTTATGTTAGAGCAGGTAGTGCAGGATCTTTCCAACTTAACCAAATTGTTGAGCCGCCTAACAATATTGCAGATAGCGGCCAGGCATTTGGTAGCAGCATTGCAGTTTCAGCAGATGGTAGATATTTGATTGTTGGATCTCCAAAAGCATCTAATGTAAAAAGTACATACAAAGATTCGTATGTAGACGAAACTAATTATAATGCACTTGACATCGTAGAATACAAAGATAATTTATGGCAAGCAAATAAAGAAATTGATGGCGCTGTATTACAAATTCCGTTTGGTAGTTTTGAATCTGTGCCGCAAATTATGACTGACTTGCTACAAACAGAAGAGGACGATGATATTAAACCTGTAATACTTACAGGCGATTATCCGTTCTCGTCATCAGAAGTACAATCTGACTTCTTTACAGATCACTTTATTATTAAAGCACCAAAAGATATGTATGAAGGTTCTGGTATTGGAGATATTGTAAAATTAAAATGGAACAATCTAACTTATGCTAACCAAACTAGTGTAACACCTATATCTAGATTACCTTTTGATGGAGACATTCCAGAGTTAAATGATGTAGTTTTAACAGACGAACACACTATTGTTGAAAAAATTGACAGTATACTTTATGTTGAAAACTCTAATACTATTCCGTTAGTAGGACAATTAGTTGAAACACTTACAGGATTTGGTACAGTTGCTTATACATTTAATGTTGGCGCAAAAGCAACAATTTATATTAAAGCACAAAACGGTACATTTGGTACAGTAGGTTCTTTAACAACAGACATTGGTGAATTTGTAGGAGAATATTTAACTGTTGCACCTAATGATACTCAAGCAAATGCTGATGATTATTGGGGCGGCTATTGGAGAATTAACACTAGTGCTTATCAAGTAGTTGATGATATCAACAGCGACTTGGGTAGAGGCTTAGTATTTGTAGACGTGACTCCTACAACAGGGTCAAATCAAAACCGTTTCTACTACAATAACTTAGATTTTCCTAATAGTGTTGTAAACAGTAGAGATACTGAATATAACAAACTTATTACTCTAAGTTATAGAGGTAGCCCAGGACCATTAGATGTTATTGGAGACTTTGAGTCGTCGCTTTATGTGCTTAAAGCACCTAAGCCTTTAACTGATACACTTGTTCCTCAAATTATTGCACCGGGTGATGAAAATAATCCAACATTAGATATTTTCTATAACACGATGCCTCCGTTCTTAACAGGAGAACTAGGCGACAGAGACTTAGCTACTATTGGACTATCCCCAGGACAAATCAATACTCAGCATACAGTGTACGATGTATGGGACGGATATATTGATATTAGACTTACAAAACAATTTGCAGGTAATACTCTAGAGCCTAAAGTAGGTCTTACAGTACGAGATGTAACAAATTTAGGTACTGCTGAAATTGTATTCTATCAAAAATACGATACAAACAATGCTAGAATTTTTGTTAAAGGTGTTACTGGAACCTGGGCACTAGGTTCTGACTTTAACGAAAACAGAGAAATTGAATTCTTATCAGATGGTTCGGGAGATGTTATCTACGATCCAATTTCAGGTTCACGTGTTTTTGGTCAAATGTTTGGTAGAAGTTTTGAATATGCTCCTGATAACATCGGTAAGTTTATTGTTATTGACAATAGCGATGTAATTCCAATACAAGATGTTGACGACGATGTTGCTACAAGAGAAGATACTATTACAACTGGTGAATATTGGTTCTACAGAGAAGAAACAGTATTAGGTATTCCACGTGAACCAAATAGACCTTCTATAGACAATAATGATTGGGATATTATTTATAATGTTCCTGCGACAGCGTCAGGATCTGTTCCTGCGACAGATAAAACTAATGAAGGTATGTTTAGTGTTTATGAGCGCAGAGGTATTGGTGCGTTTGTTAATATTAACTCATTTATTGTACCTGATAGACTTGCTAACGCTAGATTAGGTTCTGATATTAAGATTTCTCGCTTTAATGGCAATGATAAATTGTTTGTTAAAGCTGCTGGTAATAATGAAATTACTAACTACGGTAAACTTTACATTTATAAAAATGGTGAATTTGACGGAACAACTTATGGTTGGGAATCGTCAAGAAACAAGGCGTATAGAGGACCGTATGACGGCGATACTGTATACTTTGCAGACGAATTAGTATTCTACAATCAAAATTTGTATAAAGCAATCACAACAACAGGTCCTAGCGTATTTACAGCAAGCGATTGGGAACTAGTTGAAGCCGGAAATATTTCTGATTATTTAGGTTATTTGCCAAATACTACAGGAAATATTGTAGGAGATCAAGCAGCAGTGGTTGATGCCGATCAATTACTACAGTTTGCAAAATCATTTGATGTTAGTAAAAACGGAGAAGTACTTGCGTTAACTACAGAATATGAAGGCGACAAAACAAACACAGTTGAAATATACAGAAATGTAAACGAATCATTCTACAAATATCAAACAATTAATGCTCCGGATAAAAACACAAATTATGGTAGCAATATTGCAATTAGCAATGACGGACATCTTATTGCAGTAGGTGCTCCGTATGATGACACAGAGCAATTAGATCAAGGTAAGGTTTATGTTTATAAACAAGAAAGTGGCACTTTCCTTCCGTCACAATCTTTGTATAGTCCATCAAAAGAAAAAACAGAACTATTTGGCTGGAGTGTAGACTTTGATGGAGATAGACTAGTTGTAGGTTCTCGTAACGGAGATTCGTTTGTTACAACTACATTTGATGGAGATAGTGTAGGAAATACTACTCCGCAAACAACGTTTGATAATAGAATGACTGACTTTAAGGCACTTAGTAAAGATTCCGGAACAGTTAGAATTTATGAAAAATTTGACGAAACATTGATTTATGCAGAAACAATTGACTATGATGTCCCTAATGTTAAATTCTTTGGCGAAAACTTATTATTGAAATCAAACCACGTTTATGTAGGCTTGCCAATTTTAGACACTGCAACAAAAGAAGGTGTAGTAGTTGATTATAGAATCAAAGAAAATACAAGTGTATGGAATGCATTGAGAGAGTCTAAGGACACAGTTGATGTAAGTAAAATTAAACGTGCAATGCTTTATGATAAGAGTGCAAACGAAATTGTTACATACATTGACTATATTGATGTATTACAAGGAAAGATTGCAGGTCCTGCAGAACAAGAACTAACATATAAAACTTATTATGATCCTGCAACATATACTACTGGTATATTACCTAACACAGATCCTACTAATAGTTGGGGATCTGCACAAGTTGGCCAGCTATGGTGGAATTTAACAAATGCTAAGTTTAAAAATCCATACCAGTCTGATGTAATTTTTAGTGCAAACCACTGGAACGCTGCATTTTCTGAAATTAACACTATTGATGTTTACGAATGGGTTAAGTCAGATCTATTGCCTAGCGAATGGGACGAAACAAGCGGAACAGCAGAAGGTTTAGCCAAAGGTATTACAGGAACAACAAAAGATAGCGACAATGCATATGTTGTCAAACGTGAATATAACGAAGCAGTTGGTGTATTTAAAACTTACTACTATTATTGGGTAGGAAATAAAACAACGCTTCCTCCTGTAGAAGGAAGAACTGTAACTGCACGTGATGTTGCAAAGTTAATTGAAAATCCTGCTGCTGAAGGATATAAGTTTATTAGTTTAATTGGAAATGATCAATTTGCAGTACACAACTGTGAAGGTCTTGTAAGAAATCAAGATATTGTATTAAGTATACAATATTGGACTATTGACAACCAAGACACCAATATTCATAACGAATATCAAATTTTAACAGAAGGATTGGAAACAAGTATTCCAAAAAGAGATATTCAACGCAAGTGGTTTGACAGTTTAGTTGGTCATGATGAACAAGACCGTCAAGTTCCTGCTCCTGAATTAAGTGTTAAAGAAAAATACGGTATTTTAAATAGACCAAGGCAGGGTTGGTTTGTAAATAGAGAAGAAGCATTAAAACAAACAGTTACTAGAATTAACAGTGTATTAGCTAAAAACTTAATTGCTGACGATAAAGATATTACGCCATTAACAGAACAACAGCCAGAACCAACTGAACAAAGCAGACGTTGGGACAGAAGTGTTGATTCTCTAATAGACTTACAGTTTGTTGGTGTTGCAAAAGCAGAACAAGCAGTATTAACTCCTGTTATCGAAGATGGTAAAATTGTACGTGTTGAAATAACTAATCCAGGTAGAGGTTATTTGCAGGCTCCTACAGTTTCAGTATTTGGCATTGGCAGTGATGCAGAAATTGAAACAGTTATTGATGCCCAAGGCAGAGTAATTGAAGTAATTGTTGAAAACGAAGGAAGCAATTACAATAGTTCTACAAGATTAACAGTTAGAAGATATACTGTTTTGGTTAAAAATGATACTACACTAAATGGTAAATGGTCTTTGTATGAACGTGATACTGTTGCAAAAGAATGGATTCTAGTTGAAAGCCAGGCTTACGATGTAAACTTGTATTGGGAATACATTGATTGGTATGCAGAAGGTTATAATTCGTTTACAAAAATAGACTTTGTTATTGATTTTTCATATAACCTAACAACTATAGAAGATACTATTGGTAACATTATTAAAATTCAAAATGTTGGAACAGGCGGTTGGTTGCTCCTGGAAAAAATTGATGCACAAACTGGCGTTGATTATAGTGTTAACTATAAAACAATTGGTAGACAAAACGGAACAATTCAAATTCGTCCAACTCTATACGATGTGACAGCAGCACTAGTTGGTTTTGACACAACTAGTTATGACGTATTAACGTTCGATAGTTTGCCGTCAACAGAAACTAGAATTATTCTAAACACAATTAAGAATAATATCTTTATTGACGATTTATTATTAGAGTACAACAACTTATTCTTTGCAAGTTTGCGTTATGTATTTGCAGAACAAAATTATGTAGATTGGGCATTTAAGACTAGCTTCCTAAAAGCAAAACACAATGTCGGAAATCTAGAGCAAAAAGTAAACTTCCAAAATGATAACCTTCCGAGTTATGAAGAATACATTAAAGAGGTTAAACCTTATAGAACAAAAATTAGAGAATATTTAAGCTCTTATGAATCTATTGACAACTCTGCTTCTGTAGTAAGTGATTTTGACTTACCTGCAAGATATGTTTCTGTTTCGGACTCTATTGAACCATTACGTGTTAAAGCATCTCCGGAAGGTATTGTTGTTGACAACCCAGAAGAAGTTAATGTATATCCAAACAAGAGCTGGCTTGATAACGCAGGTTACAAAGTTATAAGAATTGAACT
>Ga0181572_10000817_pt1 | contig 22645 bp, 22 predicted proteins | sample 101ome_26_FD_133004 | JGI IMG/M metagenome (GOLD analysis project Ga0181572, IMG submission 133004) | Coastal salt marsh microbial communities from the Groves Creek Marsh, Skidaway Island, Georgia - 101408AT metaG (megahit assembly) | ecosystem: Environmental > Aquatic > Marine > Intertidal... | reverse complement strand
CTTTGATGCTTGCGCGATTGGGTGAATTAATGGTTTTGAATTCATCCATAATACACTTCAATCAAATCCTCAGCGAGACTTATTTGGTGATCCAAGTTAAGATTGAGCTTAGGAGCCCGAACACCATATTTTAAAATCTTTGGGGTAGCATAGCGGTGCACCTCGTCCACAAGCCCCGATGCCAAGAAGGATGAGAGCAATTTTGCGCCACCTTCGATCAAGACCGAATGAATCCCATAATCACGAAGTTTTGGAACCCAAGAGTTCAAATCATAAGGTTCACATTCAATACAATCGTAGCCTTCAATGCCCACAGGACCTACTAACAATGGACTGACTTGCAATGAGCGCAATGCTGCCATATCTATGCTCTGCGAAGTGCCCAAAACAATGATTGGGCGGGGAGGATTGCCAGAGAAATATCGAAGGTTTAAGCGAGGGCGATCCATCACAAAGGTCTTAGCACTGACCATGATTCCATCGTGATGAGCTCGTAATCGGTGGGTGTAAATCGCTGTAATGGGACCTGAAAGTTGCGCGGCAGGGAGCTGAGCATCCCGGATAAAATCGATATATCCATCAGCGCTTTGGGCGAACTTTAATGTTATATATGGCCGATGCTTATTAATGTTTTTGAAAAAGACCTTGTTGAGTTCTAGGAAAGGTGCTGGATTTTCGCTCAGGATTACTTCAACCCCATGAGATTCAAGGTATCGAACTCCATTACCAGCTACTTGAGGATTAGAATCTAAACAGCCGATTACGACCTTTTTAATTCCTTTCTCCACGATTAAATGGCTGCAAGGAGGCGTTTTACCAAAATGAGAACAGGGTTCAAGGCTGCAAAATATAGTAGACTCTTTGAGTAAAGATTGATTCACAACGCTATTTATGGCCATTACTTCAGCGTGCGGTTCACCTGCCTTGTGATGATATCCTTCGCCGATAATGCTTCCTTTACACACCACTACAGCGCCTACTAAAGGGTTGGGGCTGGTTTTTCCCCTGGCATTGTTGGCCAATTGTAAGCAACGTGTGAGAAACTTGGTGTTATCCATAGTACAAAGGTAGGGTAGCGTACCTATTTTCGAAGATGATGAGAACAGTTTCAGAGTTACGACAGATTGCTCTTGCAAAGTTGGATCAATGCTACGATGCCCGCGAGGCGGTAAACATTGTTTCACTTTGGTTTCAGGTTCGTTTAGGCTTGTCTAGAACAGAATTAATTCTCAATGCGAACGAGGAAGTTCCATTTGAGACTTTTTTTGATGACTTAGATCGATTACTGAAAAACGAACCTATTCAACACATACTTGGCTCGGCAGACTTCTATGGCTTAGAGCTCATGGTGAATGAACATACACTTATTCCTCGACCTGAAACCGAAGAATTAGTTGCATGTGTTTTACAAATCCTTCCCAAACATACCATTCGGATCTTAGATGTGGGCACAGGGTCTGGGGCCATAGCTCTGGCATTGAAGGCAAATCGTCCTGACTGTGAGGTTGTAGCGCTAGATTGGTCAAAAGAAGCCCTTGAGGTCGCTCGTAAAAACTCCGAGCGTAATGATTTGAAAGTAGAATTCCTGCATTTAGACGCATTATCTATGCCTTTACCAGAGGCAGATTTAGTGGTCAGTAACCCACCCTATATCCCTGTTTTAGAACGCGCAAGCATGGAACAAAATGTAGTCCAATTCGAACCTGAAATGGCCTTGTTTGTTCCTCAAGAAGACCCTTTACTATTTTATCGACAAATGGCCAAGCAGGCTAATTCAGTTGCATTCGAAATACACCATGATAAGGGTGAAGAAATGCGGTCAATGTTGGTTAATTTTGGATATACAGAAATCGTCCTACAAAAGGACCTACAAGGCAAAGACAGAATAATTACGGCACATCATGAATCCAGAAGATCGTATTAAAGAACTGCGCGTGGCGCTACATAAGCACAACCATAGTTATTACATTATGGATGCGCCTACGATCTCGGATTATGAGTTTGATGCGATGCTGAAAGAATTGGAAGTTTTGGAAGGCCAATTCCCGGAGTTCCATGACCCGAATAGCCCAACCGTTCGCGTAGGAGGAGGGATTACAAAGTCTTTCGCTACTGTAAAGCACGAATACCCAATGCTTTCCTTAGGTAATACTTACAATTGGGATGAATTGGCCGATTGGATTCATCGAGTACAAAAGGCTGCACCAGAGAATACCTTCGTATGCGAGCTTAAATATGACGGGGTTGCTATCGGAATACGTTACGAATACGGAAAACTCGTACAGGCCGTGACACGCGGCGATGGTACTCAAGGTGACGATATAACCAACAACGTTCGTACCATCAAGAGTATTCCGCTACAACTCAATGGAAAATGTCCGGAGCGATTTGAAATAAGAGGTGAAATAGTGCTGCCCCATGCTGCTTTTAATGCGTTAAATGAACAGCGTGCAATCCAGGGTTTACCATTATTCGCTAATCCACGTAATTGTGCGTCAGGCACATTAAAACTTCAGGACAGCAGCGTTGTAGCAGAGAGAGGATTAGACGCCTATCTATACTTTGTATTACCAGATGGCATTTTAGCAGCTACGCATAGTGGTTCCATCAAAGCAGCCGGTGAGATGGGATTCAAAGTTCCGCGACCTGAGCATAAGTTTATCGAGGCGTGCCAAACAATCGAAGAAATTCAGGCCTTCATAGAATACTGGGACGTCGAACGTAAAAATCTACCCTTCGACATAGACGGTATTGTCATCAAGGTAGATTCGTATCACACTCAAGAGGAATTGGGCTTTACTGCGAAATCTCCTCGATGGGCCACAGCATTTAAATTCAAGGCAGAAAAAGTTGAAACTCGATTAAACTCTATCACTTACCAGGTAGGACGAACGGGAGCAATCACTCCTGTGGCAAATCTCGAGCCTGTATGGCTTGGTGGAACCACTGTAAAGCGTGCTTCTCTTCATAATCAAGATCAGATTGAATTACTCAACCTTCATGAAGGTGATCTGGTATATGTCGAAAAAGGAGGAGAAATTATCCCGAAAGTGGTCGGCGTGAATACTGCGGTGCGCACATCAAGTCAGCCGAGAGTGGAATTTATTTCGGAATGTCCTGAATGCGCAACTAAACTTGTGCGCAAGGAAGGGGAGGCACAACATTATTGTCCTAATGAACAACAATGTCCTCCACAAGTTGCCGGTAGGATACAGCACTTTATTTCTCGTAAAGCCATGGACATTATGGGTATGGGAAATGAAACCGTTCAACTTTTTGTCAGTGAAGGTTTGATTGCTTCTCCTGCGGATCTCTACGATTTGAGCTATGATAAAATTATTGCACTAGAAGGATTCAAAGAGAAAAGTGTAACCAACCTATTGCAAGGAATAGAAAATTCAAAGCAAATACCTTTTGACCGAGTACTTTTCGCATTAGGTATTCGACATGTCGGCGCTACTGTAGCAAAGAAACTTGCAAAGCACTTTGGTTCAATCTCTGCCCTTATGGATGCTGATGAGGCCACGCTAAGTGCAGTTGATGACATTGGAACGGTCATCGCTCAACAGCTTGTTAGCTACTTTAATAATCCGGAGAACGTCCGTGAAATCCTTCGTCTGGTAGAAGCCGGTATTCAGTTCGAATTGGAACAAACCGAGGCGATAACCGAGGGGCCATTGCTCAACGCAAAAATTGTAGTTAGCGGTGTCTTCGAAACCATGTCTCGCAACGAATTAAAAGCGTTGATTGAAAAATTAGGTGGAACTAATGTGGGAAGCATAAGTGCGAAAACTACCTATGTAGTAGCAGGCGAGGGTATGGGCCCAAGTAAAAAAGAAAAAGCTGAAAAACTCGGTGTACCTATACTCGATGAAGCGGCCTTTTTAAAACTGATTGGGCAATGAGAAAACTTCAGCTATACTTTTTAAAGAAGTCCTTAAAAACGGCTTTGCCTAGTCGAAAAGCCTTATCGTCTAGCGATCCGAAAGTGACAATCCTAACTCGTGATAAGTCTTTAGTGGATGCAGTAAAGCCCTTTTTTACTAAGGTCGACTTTGTCCTATATGAGGATATAAAACGACCGAAAGACGAAACTGCTTACACCTGGCATATCTACAAAGATGATTTGGATTATCGCGGCGTTCCTAAAAGATCCATACCAGCACCGGAACAAAATCACATCTTGTTAAATCTTGAACCAAAAGACCCACTATTAACATGGTATTGGTACGCACGGAGCTACGACTTTAAGGTAGATTTGTGCCAAGTTTATGACGATGCGGATATCCAAATCGGTAAAGGAATTGACACACCGCTAGAAGAAAAACTACTTACCTTACAGAAGACCTTGAACGTAATTACCAAATGAACAGCATCAATCTCTCCGGTGTAGGCGTCGCACTCATTACGCCTTTCAACACAGATTTAAGCGTTGACTTTACTGGCCTCGCAAATCTTTTAGAACATTGTATCGCCGGTGGCGTGGACTATTTCGTGGTAAATGGTACTACTGCCGAGAATCCCGTTTTGACTCAAGCTGAAAAACAAGAGATTCTTGCTTTTGTCATAGAAAAGAATGCGGGAAGGTTACCCATTATTTATGGTATCGGTGGCAACAACACCATGGCTCTTGTAGAAGAACTTCAATCCTTCGATATGGAAGGTGTAAGCGCCATTTTAAGTGCGAGTCCGTATTACAATAAACCAACACAGGAGGGGATTTATGCTCATTATGCCATGCTCAGCCAAAGCTCCCCTTTGCCTTTAATTCTTTACAACGTTCCTGGTAGAACGAGTAGTAACATTAGTGCTGAAACCACAGTTCGCCTTGCAAAGGACTTTGGGAACATCGTGGCCATCAAAGAAGCCAGCGGAAATCTTGATCAAATCACAGAAATCATTTTAAATCGACCCGCCGGTTTCCAAGTAATATCTGGGGATGACAACCTCACGTTACATATGATGCTTTTAGGAGCGGAGGGTGTGATTTCCGTAAGTGGACAGGGCGTTCCGCATCCCTTCTGTAAAATGGTTGATGCGGCATTGGAAGGCGATTTCAATGAGGCAAGTGCGAGGCATAAATCGCTTTATGAATTAACCAACCTCTTGTTCGCTGAAGGGAATCCAGCGGGCATCAAGGCCTTATTAGAACTGCAAGGTATTTGTGGCTCCACTGTCCGATTACCGTTGGTAGGTGCTAGCAAAGACTTGAGAGAAACAATGAATCATATTCTCATAGACTTAACACACTAGTTGTTAGTTAACTACAATTCATTAATCATTTTCTAACGCTATACTAACCTTTTCATTCAAGGGCATAAGCATGTTTGTATAAATGCTTTGCCATGGAAAAGAGACCATTAGATGTATGCGTTATCAGTGATGTTCACCTTGGTACCTTTGGGTGTCATTCAAGGGAATTGAATGAATATCTTAAATCAATCGATCCGAAGACGATTGTCTTAAATGGCGATATAATTGACATCTGGAATTTTCGAAAGAACTATTTCCCTAAGTCCCATATAAAAGTAATCCGTACGCTGCTGAAATTGGCAGCTAATGGAACAGAAATTCATTACATCACCGGTAATCATGACGAGGCGCTAAGACGATTTTCAGGTTTTGAAATGGGAAATATCAAACTAGAAAATAAGCTAGTCCTAGAATTAAATGGCAAAAAGAACTGGTTCTTTCATGGTGATGTCTTTGATGTGAGTATACAACAAGCCAAGTTTATTGCGAAGCTAGGAGGATGGGGGTACGACCTTTTAATCTGGATTAATCGACTCATTAACATTTACCTGGAAAAAAGAGGCAAGGAGAAGTATTCCTTATCGAAACGCATCAAAGATTCGGTTAAAAAAGCAGTGAAATTCATCAATGACTTCGAAAATGTCGCAGCAGAATTAGCCATCGAAAATGGCTATGATTACGTAATCTGTGGGCATATACATCAACCTCAGATTCGAAGCGTTAAGAATTCAAAAGGACAAACTATTTATATGAATTCAGGCGATTGGGTTGAAAACTTGAGTGCACTTGAATATTCGAACGGTAAGTGGTCCCTATATTCACACCCATCAACCATGCCTGATGATGATGATGATGATGATTCCTTTGACTTGACCATTAGCCCGGATTCCATCTTAAAACACATTGTACACAACAGGCCTAAGTCAGCCTAATTTGAAGATTTTATACGCATTTCAAGGTACAGGGAACGGACACGTCGCGAGAGCAAGAGACTTAGTCCCTCGATTTGCCTCATACGGGCAAGTTGATGTGCTCATCGCTGGATTAGAGTCCGAATTAGATTTAGGATTTCCTATTAAATACAAGCTGCGTGGACTTGCCATGGTATATGACAAGAAAGGAGCAGTTAGTTATTGGAATAGTCTTTGGAAAAATAATTTAGCACGTTTCCTTCGTGATATTCTGAATCTTCCAGTAAAGGATTATGATTTAGTTGTGATCGATTTCGAAGCGGTGACATCTTACGCATGTTTAATTAAAGGGGTAAAGAGCCTTCAATTAAGTCATCAAGGCTCCTTTTTATCGAAGAATACTCCACGTCCTGTAAAAACCGTACTCCACTGGGAGTGGGTCTTGCGCTATATGTCTCCGGCCAAATACACTATTGGCTTTCATTTCAAACCTTATGATTCGTTTATATTGCCACCCATAATCAGGCAAGAAATACGGGCCTTAGCAACAACAGATGGTGATCATTATACTGTGTACCTGCCAGCATACCACCCACAAGTTCTCGTGAATCTGTTCTCAACGTTTAGCAGCGAGCGTTTTGAGATTTTCACAAAGAATGACATTGTTAATCAAAGTCTTAACTCCAAGGTTCTTAAAGCTTCAGTAGAAGGTTTTAAAGCGTCTTTGGCGAATGCGAAAGGACTTATTTGCGGGGCAGGTTTCGAAGCACCTGCAGAAGCAAGATTCTTAGGCAAGAAAGTGTTGGTATGCCCAATCAAAGGGCAATACGAGCAGATTTGTAACGGCATTGCCGCACAAGATGTGGGCATTCATTATGTCGAAGATATGACCCGCGAAAACTTAGAGGTGTTGCAAGCATTCTTTCATTCTAAACCTCCAAAACCAATTCTTTGGAATGATTATGCTCAGCAGTTGGTAGAATGCATTGTTAATAATGCTATAAATCAGAAGCCTCTAGACGACATTTCCTCTTTACAAGTGTGGTAAAAACACTACATTTGCACCTTCATGAAGGCAGCTATACATATCACCATTTTAGGTCTCTTCTTAGTACTTACCAGTTGCGGTGAGTACCAGGAGGTGCTGAAAAGCAAGGATTTGGATTACAAATTCTCCAAAGCAGTAGAATACTACGATGCAGGAGAATACAATAAAGCGTATCCAATTTTTGATGAATTAATCACGCTGTACAGAGGAACACATAAGGCTCAAGAGGTCTATTTCTATTATGCGCACACGCTGTACAAGCAAAGAGACTACATTCTTGCCGGCTACCATTTCAAGAACTTCTACAAGACTTTCCCCAATGATGAGAAAGCTGATGAAGCAGCATTTCTCACAGCATATTGCTATTATCTAGAAGCGCCAGAGCATAGTTTAGATCAGGCATATACCTACAAAGCCATCAATGAGATACAGCTCTTTATCAACACGCACCCTGAATCTGACAAGATAGGAGAGTGCAACGAATTCATGGAAGACCTTCGCGGCAGATTAGAAAAGAAAAGCTACGAAATCGCCTACCAGTACTACCATACGCGCAATTACAAGGCAGCTATTACCGCCTTCACTACCACATTAAGTGAATTTCCGGATACACCGTATCGTGATGATGCAATGTATTACCGTGCTATTGCGGCTTATAAATTGGCCGAGAATAGCTTAGAGCAACTTCAAGAAGAACGTTATCGAGAGGCGAGAACCGCACTCAATGACTATGAAGTTGCGTTTCCTGAAAGCTCAAGGCTGCAGGACTTACAAAAATTGAATCCTTAAAATTTCTATACCTCATGGATTACAAGAAAATGCAAGCGGATAAAACAACCCGCACGCACAACATTAACGAGATTGACGCTGTAACCGACAACGTATACGAAGCGTTGACCATCATTGCAAAGCGCGCTGAGCAGATCAATGATACGACACGTGAAGAATTGCATGCGAAGTTGGAAGAATTTGCTTCCTCAACAGAATCATTAGAGGAGATCTTTGAGAACAAAGAACAAATCGAAGTAAGTAAGTTCTACGAAAGCTTGCCAAAACCAACAGCTCTTGCCATGCAGGAATGGTTGGAAAACCGTATCTACTTCCGCAAAGAGGAAGAAAAGTAAACTTACAGTCATGAGCCTTTTAAACGGTAAGAAGATTCTCTTAGGAGTTTCTGGAAGTATCGCCGCTTATAAAAGTGCTCTTCTCGTAAGAGAATTTATCAAAAGGGGTGCTGAAGTCCAAGTCGTCATTACAACGTCGGCAAAGGATTTCATCACCCCTTTGACGTTATCGACCCTAAGTAAAAGGCCTGTTTACAGCGAATTTATTGAGGACGATCAGAAAGAGTACGGTGTTTGGAACAACCATGTAGATATGGGCCTATGGGCAGATTACATGGTCATTGCACCCGCATCTTCGAATACGCTCTCGAAAATTGCTTCGGGCGCATGCGACAACCTCCTTACGGCAGTCTATTTAAGTGCTAAATGTCCAGTCTTTGTGGCCCCTGCAATGGATTTGGACATGTACGCCAATGGAGCGACACAGGACAACTTAACCTTACTCAAAGGGAGAGGTGTTCAAATCATCGATTCAGAAGTTGGCGAACTAGCATCAGGTTTAGACGGTAAAGGCAGAATGGCCGAACCCGAGAATATCGTTGCTTATCTCGAAGGATACTTAAGAGAACATTTGCCATTGGCCGGTAAACAGGTATTAATCAATGCCGGTCCTACACACGAACACATCGACCCTGTTCGCTTTATAGGGAACAACAGTTCCGGCACCATGGGGTATGCTTTAGCGCGCGTAGCTACAGCACTTGGCGCACAAACTACATTAGTTCTTGGACCGACAAACAAAACCTTTGATTCAAAAGGGATGACCATTGTTCCTGTGGTCAGTGCTCACGACATGTATGTGGAAATGACCCGCTTATTTCCAATGGCAGATCTCACCATTTGTTCCGCAGCAGTTGCTGATTTCACCCCTGAAGTCGTGGCAGATCAAAAAATGAAAAAATCGGGCCTGGAGGAGATGGTCATCAAACTAGTACCGACTGTGGATATCTTAAAATCATTAGGTGAACGCAAAACTGAGGCGCAAGTACTGGTTGGATTTGCATTGGAAACGACTGATGGTGCGGCATATGCCCAAAAGAAATTGGCTACAAAAAATGCGGATGCGATCGTCCTTAACGAATTAGGGGAACCAGGTGTTGGATTTAATACGACAACCAACAAAGTGGACGTTTTCTTAAGTAATGGGAGTTCACATGCTTACCGCCTCCAACACAAGGAAGAATTAGCTAAAGAACTCTTAGGAGATTTCATTAGATGGTTTAACTTGTAAGGATGCGCAGATTACTATTACTTCTTTCAATACTTCTTGTCAACACGGCTTATTCTCAGGAGCTTAGAGCTGTTGTAAAGGTGCTTAGCCCTGAGGTGCAGGCAACCAATAAAGACATTTTCCAGGCATTAGAATCGAGCATCGATAACTTCTTGAACGGAACAACTTGGACAGATTACAAGTACAGCGATGAGGAGCGTATAGAATGTAGCTACATCATCACCGTGAAAAGCCTTAATGGAAACAAGTTTGACGCGAATCTCCAAGTTCAGTATTCGAGACCAATCTATGGTTCGAAATACAATAGTCCCGTGCTGAATATTTTGGATAAAGATGTTGTTTTCAGCTATCAAGAGAATGAACCTATTGATTTTCAACAAAATACATACACCACCAATCTAAGCTCTATTCTTGCTTTTTATGCCTATACCATCATAGGTACAGACCGTACAACTTTCAAAGCAAATGGTGGTGATAATGAATTTGCCATCGCTCAAAGTATCGTTACCACCGCTCAAAGTGGAGGAGGTGCTAGTGGTTGGAAGAGTTTTGATGGCACCAAGAATAGATTTTGGATTGCAGATCAATTAAATTCCCCGGTTTTCGAACCAGTAAAAGAGTGTTGGTATCTGTACCACCGCCAAGGGCTGGATTTAATGTACAAAGTGGAAAACCACGAACAAGCACTTAATACCGTAAGTTCAGCACTTCAAAAACTGAGTGACCCTAATCAAAAGCGTCCCAACAGTTTTCTTTTGAATATCTTTTTTGATGCAAAGCACACGGAGATTGTAAATGTATTCTCGCAGGCTTCGAGTTTAGGAATTGATACAAAATCACTCCAAAGTACCCTTGAAACTATTGATCAAGGACACTCGAGTGATTACGAAAATCTCGGTTCGACAAAGTGATACGGAAAATTTACATCAGCAACTTCATCCTTATCGATGAATTACTCCTCGAAGTAGGCAGCGGCATGACTGTACTTACAGGGGAGACCGGAGCCGGTAAAAGCATTCTCTTAGGTGCGCTAGGCGCTGCTTTGGGGAATCGAATGGCGGCTAAAGGTGTTTTGAAAAATCCTGAGAAAAAGGCCGTTATTGAAATTTCCATTGATGTAGACCCTTCATATCAACCTCTATTTGAATCAAGAGATTTTGATTACGAGAGCACTGCTGTATTTCGTAGAGAACTTCTGCCAAGCGGTAAGAGTAGGGGATTTATTAATGACACCCCAGCGAAGAGCGGCGATCTAAATTTCTTTGCCAGCTTCTTTATAGACATTAATAGTCAAAGCGATTCAAAAATCTTCAATGAAACCGAATCGCAACTTGGCCTTATTGATACTTTTGAGCCACTAGCAGTGGAGTATGCTGCCTATGAAGCAGCCTACAAGGAATGGCAACAGACCAAGAAGGAGCTGGACCGTTTGAAGTCGAGTCGAGAGCGAGATGATTTAGACTATCTCGAGTTCTTATATCATGAGCTGGATAAAGCCAATGTTAAACGTGGAGAGTTAGACGATATAGAATCTACATTATCTCGCATTAAAGGTGATGTTAAATACAAGGATGGCTTAGAGCGTGCGGTATATTGGATAACCGCGGATAATGGCCTAATGGACACAGTATATTCCTTGGAATCTGAATTAGAGAAACTTAGCTCCATTGATAGTTCTTTAGAGGGTGATTTACAGCGGCTTCAAGACCTCATTCCAGAATTGCAAAAGGTAGAACGAAACTTACAGCAAAAGCTAAATGATAGTTCAATAGAAGTGGACGTAGATAGTCTTGAAGAACGTGCAAGCAGAATAAAAGCATTAGTCTCCAAGCACCGTGTCTTACATGCCGATGAATTGGTAGACAAGTTTGAGTCAATCGCTCAGGAAATTGCATCCATTCACTCAAGATCTTCGAAAATTAAGGAACTCAAAGATCAGCTAGTGCGCTGGGAATCCCGTTTACAAGAAACCGGAGAGATTCTACAGAAAAAGAGAGAAGTGGCAGGAGGTAAGATTCAACAGCAGGTCGAAAAAAACTTAGCCAGTGTTGACTTAGCAAAAGCACGGTTCGAACTTCGATGGTCCGCTACGGAGCCTAAGCCATACGGTATCTATAAACCAGATTTCTATTTCTCTGCAAATCCAGGCACGCCCCTAGAGATACTAAATAAAGTAGCCTCTGGAGGTGAAAGCAGCCGACTAAAGCTTGCTTTGAAAGCAGCATTAGGGATGCATTCAAAATTGAGTTGTCAAATTTTTGATGAAATAGATACGGGCATCAGCGGCTCCACAGCTCAAAAAGTAGGGGCTACGATGAAGCGCTTGAGTGAAAACCAGCAAATTATAAGTATCACGCACCTCCCTCAAGTTGCTGCTTATGGTGCAGCACACTGGAAAGTATTGAAAACACAACTAGAAAACGAAACCAATACCTCTGTCGAAATTCTTGAAGGTAGCAATCGCATCGCGGAAATTGCGCGGATGCTAAGTGGTGAAAAAATCACGGAAGAAGCCCTCAAACAAGCAGAAGTGTTGCTGTACCAATAGTATGGACTATTTTAGCAATTCAATTCAACACGAGAAACTATGTCAAATGGACTATTGAGTGGTAAATGCGGAATCGTATTCGGCGCTCTTAATTCAGATTCTATCGCTTGGAAAGCTGCTGAAGCGATTCACGCTCAAGGTGGTAAAGTAGTATTAACCAATGCTCCTATCGCAATGAGAATGGGTGAGCTCAATGGACTCGCTGAGGCTATTGATGCACCTATCATTCCAGCAGACGCTACAAACATGGATGATCTTAATGCGCTTATTCAAGGTGCAATGGATCACTTTGGTGGAAAGCTTGATTTCATTCTACACTCGATTGGTATGAGTGTAAATGTTCGCAAAGGCAAGCACTACACCGAATTGAACTACGATTGGCTTCAAAAAGGATGGGACGTAAGTGCCGTGAGTTTCCATAAAGTGATGCAATGTGCATGGAATTTAGATGCGATGAACGAATGGGGATCCATTCTAGGCTTGACTTACATGGCTGCTCAACGTACGTTCCCTGATTACAATGACATGGCGGACAACAAGAGCTACCTTGAGAGTATCGCTCGTAGCTTCGGTTACCACTGGGGAGTGAAGAAAAATGTTCGTGTGAACACCATTTCACAAAGCCCGACGCCAACAACTGCTGGTTCTGGTGTAAAAGGATTCGGTGGCTTCATTGCCTACGCAGAAAAAATGTCTCCACTAGGAAACGCAACAGCCGAAGATTGTGCAAACTACTGTGTTGCAATGTTCTCTGATTTAACCAAACGCGTTACCATGCAAAACCTATATAACGATGGTGGGTTTAGCAACATGGGTGTTAGCGACTTGGTTATGGCCCAATTTATGGAAGGAGAAGAATAAGCACTTCTTATTTGATATTGAAAAGCCACCTCTTACGGGGTGGCTTTTTTGTATAGCTTGATTTTGGCTTTCGGGTATTCCATGATAAGGTAGTAACCAATTGGACCTTCCTCTTCATCAGAAGTCAAATACAATTCCTGTGGCGCATTCGAGAAATAAATCTTCGAATAGCGCGCGCCTATTGCTGCTAACTTCCATTCATTTTCAAGTTGAGACACTTGAATATGTGCGCCAGGATACTCCTGTGAAATTTCTGTCAATGCTTTAATAGTATGGCGGTCGCGAGATGGACTTTTACTGTAGAATAAGGTCAATGCTATTGCAACCAACCATAGAGAAAGATTGGTTAGTGTGATTCGCTTCACCCATCTTTTGCGCTGTATGGACCATGGCCAGGCGTTTTGCTCGAAAAGCATTGCAAAGCCAAGCATCCAGAACACCATTGCAGGCATAAAATAATAGTGGTGTTGGCGGTCCATAAATAGGAACGGTAGGGTACCACTTAAGGCGATTAGGAAGAAAAAAATGGTCTCTTTTCTTAAAGTATACCATGCTTTCCTACGTAAACTGAGGATAATTAATACGGCTACGGGGATCACCAGTTGTTTTGAAATCTCCAAGATGCTCATTAGGGCAGAGCCGGAATGTTCACGATTACCGGTAAGAGTAGGTAATAATTGACGATGTAAATAACCATCAAAGAATTTTTCAAAGTCCGGTTGATAGATATAGAAGTAAGAAAACAGCGAGCTGAAAACTACGACCATCGTGAGTAAACTAATAAAAGCAGCTTTTCTATGCTCCGGAAAAAATACAGCCAATAAGGGTAATGTAACAATTGGGAATAATCCTACAGGTCCTTTTATACCTACAGCAATAAAGAATGCTATTCCAGCCAAAGCACTCCAAAAGTAGTTTCTCTTGAACGTTCCTTCAATCAATAGCCAAACCACCGCTAATACGGCAGCATTCAATGGCGCTTCTAGCATGTTGTTCTGATGCACCCATAATACAGTTGGCGTCACCGTCCATAAAAGTTGTGGGATCCAAGCGCGATGGCCCGCAGGTATGAACAGCACCCAAATTCTGCGCAACATCAATATACTCAAGCCGTAAAGGGTATAAGGATAGATTCTATCAACCCAAGCTTGATCACCGAAGAGTCTATAAAAAATACTATGTAACCCGAACGAAAAGGGAGGGTGCTCAAAAAAGGTAGGGTGGATGTATGGTGTATAATGTGGTGCCCAAAAAGTACCTAATCCTTCATCTAAATTTCGGGCAATGGCTGCATAAGTTAATCCATCAAAGAACATACCCTTGGTGAATAGCAATGGAAGCAATAAAAAAGCCGCTACGGCCCAAGAAAATTGATTCAGCCTATGGTTAATGATATGACTCATTAGTATTCACTCTTTAGATGAAACGTAATCTTATCAAACTTTTCCTGCGCCATTTGTAAGGAGAATTGTGAATCCGCCAGGAATACTAACCTGCCAAACTTGTCTTCTGCTAAATAACGTTGCTTTAGCGTACTGAATTCCGCCAGTTGAGCTTCATCGCTACTTTCGATCCAACAGGCTTTAAATGCAGGAAAAGCTTCATAGCTACACTTCGCATTGTATTCGTGCTCGAGGCGGTACTGTATTACTTCGTATTGAAGAGCTCCTACAGTTCCAATAATCTTGCGATTGTTTTGTTTTAACGTAAAGAGTTGTGCAACACCTTCATCCATTAATTGGTCAATTCCTTTGGATAATTGCTTAGCCTTGAGGGGATCGTCATTATTGATAAATCTGAAGTGTTCGGGTGAAAAGGACGGGATTCCAGTAAAGTGCAGATCTTCCTTTGAAGTTACTGTATCACCAATTCTAAAACTTCCATTATCGGGTATACCTATGATATCTCCAGGAAATGCCTCATCAATAGTACTCTTCTTCTCTGCCATAAATGCAGTTGGCGCGCTAACCCTAAAGGTTTTACCCGTTCTCGTGTGTAAGTATTGCTTATTCCGCTCAAACTTTCCGCTCACCACCTTTAAAAATGCAATTCTATTGCGGTGGTTAGGGTCAATATTCGCATGTATCTTAAATACAAAACCGCTAAACTCGGATTCTTCGGGTTTCACCTTGCGCTCCTCTGCGTCCTTGGGTTGAGGATAGGGGGCAATCTCCTGGAAACAATCTAGTAGCTCACGAACACCAAAATTATTTAATGCCGAGCCAAAGAAAACAGGGCAAAGAGCACCACTTAAGTATTGCTCTTGGTCGAATTCAGGATATACCGCTTCAAGCAATTCAACATCGTTACGCAATTCCGTTGCTGCTTCAGGGCCAATAAGTTTATCTAAAGCTTCATCAGATATATCGCTGATGGCAACTCCCTCACTAATTTTTTGCTTGTTATCCGCACTATACAAATGAACATTCGACTCCCACTTGTTGTATACGCCTTTGAAGCGTTGCCCCATACCTATAGGCCAGGACATAGGACATAGAGTTAAGCCCAATTTTTGCTCAACTTCATCAATAAGGTCAAAACCATCTTTCCCTTCACGGTCCAACTTATTGATGAACACAATAATAGGGGTATCACGCATACGACAAACTTGCACAAGCTTTTCAGTCTGTGTCTCAACACCTTTGGCAACGTCGATGACCACTATGACACTATCGCAAGCAGTTAACGTTCGATAGGTATCTTCTGCAAAATCTTGGTGACCGGGTGTATCGAGAATATTGATCTTTTTATCCTTGTAATAAAAGCCCATCACAGAAGTAGCAACGGATATACCACGTTGCTTTTCGATTTCCATGAAATCTGACGTTGCCGACTTTTTAACCTTATTACTTTTTACTGCACCGGCCTCTTGAATGGCTCCTCCAAAGAGCAATAATTTCTCGGTAAGGGTTGTTTTTCCTGCATCTGGGTGAGAGATAATCCCGAAGGTCCGTCGCTTTTGTATTTCGGCTTTGATTGACATCTATATCGAATTAGAGTGCAAATATATCAAAGGTATAAGTGCATACTTGCGGAAATTTAGTATACTCGCGTCTTTAACGTAAACCATTCAACTAATTTGGTGTTAGAGGGTACGTGGAAAGTAGGTATTCAATTAAAGATTTAGAACAACTCAGTGGCATCAAGGCGCATACTTTGCGTGCTTGGGAGCAACGTCATAAGTTGATCATACCAAAGCGGACGAGCACAAACATTCGTTTCTATGGCGACGATGATTTGCGCACCGTATTGAATACATCGGTTTTGCTGGATGCAGGTTACAAGATTGGACAAATCGCCAAATTCACTTCATCAGAGCTCAGCGCCAAAGCACTTGAGGAAAGTCCCTACACAGGCGCCTACACTTATGAGTTGAACGAGCTTAAAATGTCTACGTTAAATTTTGACCTGCCAAGGTTTGAATTTGTAATGAGTCATTGTATCTCAAAGTTTGGAGTTCATAAAACTTTCCAGGAAATCATAGGGGACTATATTCAAGAGCTCGGAAAACTATGGCTAGCAGGTAACGTAAGTATTTCGCAAGAGCACTTCATGTCTTCACTTATTCGCCAAAAGTTGTTCTCGGCTATAGATGCCTTGCCGAGTGTTGCAGTCCCGAAAACAGGATCTTTTGCACTATTCTTGCCCGCAAATGAATTGCATGAGTTAGGCCTACTTTACCTTACGTACGTATTGAAGGAGCGGGGAGAGCACGTCTATTATCTTGGTCAAAGCCTTCCTAAAGAATATCTGGAGGATCTTCTTAATCACAAACATGTTACCCATCTTATTTCCGCTTTCACTACAAACCCAGATGTGGAACAACTGGACGATTATCTCGTGGAATTAGACGAAATGGCGGAAGGAAATGGCGTCAAAGTATTGCTAACCGGGTATCAATTTTCACAATTTGAGCCCAAAAGTGTTTATCGCAATATTGAGATTCATGAGTCTTTAAAGGGCTTGAGCGCTTCTATTTAAACTTTTTTCAGTTTGTTTAATAATTTTTAGAAAAGGTTTGACAAAATGTTCAAACACTTTGTTTAACTTTATACTAGGAATCGTTAAACAAACAGATTATGTCTACTGCAGAATTCGGTCAACTGATTGATAGAGAATATGAATTTCTAAATCAGCTTGCTATGAAATTGACCAAGCAACGCGATGATGCTGAGGATCTAATTCAAGACACCTATTACAAAGCCTTGAAAAACAAGGACAAATTTGCCACAGGGACAAACTTGAAAGGGTGGTTGTACACAATCATGAAAAATACGTTCATCAATAACTACCGCAGAAAGCGTAATCAAAACACCTTCGTTGATGAGACTGATTCTCAGTTCTTCCTGAATTCTAAGGAGTCTAGCAAGAGTACTCACACGGAAGCCAATGTTGATAATGAGTACATCATGAATCAGATCGATTCCATTGAGAAACATTACACTGAGGCATTTTTTATGCATTACGAAGGCTACAAGTATGAAGAAATCGCAGAGCATTTCAACATTCCTCTTGGTACGGTTAAATCAAGAATATTCTTGGCCAGACAGAAGATGATGGAAAAATTAGGCGACCTTCGTTACTAGCCCTCACACCTAAACGCCCCAATATGAAATCAGTAATTGTAATCGGCTCTGGATTTGCCGGTTTGAGTTCAGCTTCCTTTCTTGCGAAGGCTGGATACGATGTAACATTATTAGAGAAAAACGATCAATTAGGAGGCCGTGCCCGAGTTTGGGAAACGGAAGGCTATAAATTTGATATGGGCCCAAGTTGGTATTGGATGCCCGATGTATTTGAACGTTACTTCCACAGCTTTGGATATAATGTTGAGGATTTGTACCAATTAGTTCGATTGAATCCCTCCTATAGAGTGGTATTCGGACCTAACGAACATGAGGACCAAAGCGCAAACATGGAAGAACTTGAAGCCATGTTTGACCGTCTTGATCCAGGCTCTAGTATACGTTTACGAAAGTTTCTTAAAGAGGCTGCGTATAAATATGAGGTTGGTATTAAAGACCTTGTGCACAAGCCTTCAAGATCAATTTTTGAATTTGCAGATTTTAGAATTCTGAAAGGTTTGTTCCAATTGGACCTACTTAAAGACATGCGAAAGCATGTGGCAGAGGTCAGTACTCACCCGAAGCTCAAAGCAATCATGGAGTTTCCGGTACTTTTTCTTGGTGCACTTCCACAGAATACGCCAGCTCTATACAGCTTGATGAATTACGCCGACATGTCTCTCGGTACTTGGTATCCGCAAGGAGGTATGAACAAGATCATCGAGGCTATGGTACAGGTTGCCAAAAAGCAGGGGGTTAAGTTTCGTACGAATGCAGAAGTAACCGGGTTTAAGTATGCGGGCAACAAAATTGTTGGTGTCACTACAAAAAAAGGTGCTTTCAGTGCCGATATAGTGGTCGCTGGAGCAGATTACCACCATATTGACCAAAGTGTAAGTGGGGCAGATAAGCGAGAGTACACAGAGCAGTATTGGGAGAAAAGAAAAATGGCACCTTCTTCATTGCTCTTTTATTTAGGTATTAAAGGAGAGGTACCCAACGTGTTACATCACAATCTTTTCTTTGATCACGAACTCGATCAGCACGCTGGTGAACTCTATACAACTCCGCAATGGCCTACGAAACCATTGTTTTATGCAAGTGCACCTTCGAAAACAGATAAATCGATTGCACCTGAAGGTTGTGAGAACATGTTCCTACTCATGCCTACAGCGCCTGGTTTAGGTGGTGATACCGAAGAAGTTCGAGAGAAATACTACAACATTATGATGGACCGACTTGAACAATTTACGGGTTCAAGCATTAGAGATAGAGTAGAGGTTAAGCGCAGTTTCGCATTTTCAGACTTTAAATCTGAATACAACAGCTTTAAAGGAAACGCTTACGGCTTAGCTAATACACTGGATCAAACGGCCATATTAAAGCCAAGATTGAAGAGTAAGAAAGTAAGTAACCTTTATTTCGCAGGTCAACTTACCACACCAGGGCCGGGAGTCCCCCCAACCTTAATAAGTGGAGAAGTGGTCAGCAAAGAAATAGCTAAAGACTTCAAACTGTAATGAAAGCCCTATTCGACAGCATTAGCATACGATCGAGCCGAATGGTTACGAAGGCTTATAGTACTTCGTTCTCACTAGGTATTCTTGGTTTAGACCGTAAATACCACGATCCCATCTATGCGATTTACGGTTTCGTCCGATTCGCAGATGAAATCGTCGACTCTTTTGAAGGATATGCTCAAAAAGAACTCTTAGAAGACTTTTGGAAGGATACCCACAAAGCACTTGAACACAAGATCAGTTTGAATCCTATACTCAATAGTTTTCAGCAGGTCGTTCATGCATACAACATTGACCTCGACCTTATTGAAACCTTCCTCAAGTCCATGGAAATGGATTTGTATAAAAACGAATACGACGAGGCAGGCTACAAAGCCTATATACTTGGTAGTGCCGAAGTAGTAGGTCTTATGTGTTTGAAGGTCTTTGTTGATGGTAATGAGGAAAAATACCAGCAGCTCAAGAAGCCTGCGATGCAGTTAGGATCAGCCTTCCAAAAAATCAACTTCCTTCGCGACCTAAATGCAGACTACCATAGTCTAGGCAGAACCTACTTCCCAGGGGTTGACTTAAACAATTTCAACGAAACGGTTAAGGCTGAGATAGAAGCAGATATCGATATCGACTTCAAGGCAGGCTATGAAGGCATTAAACAGTTGCCGAAGGGTGCCCGATTCGGGGTGTACATCGCCTATGTTTATTACTACAGTCTCTTCAAAAAGATTGAGAAGACACATTGTGATTTGATTTTAAATGAACGTGTTAGAATTAGCAATAAAAGAAAGTATGGCTTATTCTTGAGTTCATATTTACGACATACCATTAACTGGATTTAATAATGCTTGAACAAGTTATCCTGGTCGATGAGCAAGACAATGCTCTGGGACTGATGGAGAAAATGGAAGCGCATCGCCTGGCGAAACTGCACCGTGCATTCTCTGTTTTCGCCATGAACGACAAAAATGAAATTCTATTACAACGCCGTGCACTGCACAAATACCATAGCGGTGGGCTATGGACAAACACGTGTTGTTCTCACCCAAGAGACGGCGAGACCGTGGAGGAAGCTGCGAAACGACGTTTGATGGAGGAGATGGGCTTTACCTGTGATGTAAAACGCATCTTTTCATTCATCTACAAAGCTGAATTGGACAACGATCTTACGGAGCATGAATTAGACCATGTACTGATCGCCCGTTACAACGATGATCCACAAGTCAATCCTGAAGAGGTGGACAGTTTCGATTGGAAATCAGTGGAATGGGTAGCCCAAGACATGAAAGACCATCCCGAAAAGTATACTGAATGGTTTAAAATCATTTATGACAGATTCTTAACCTATTGGATGAATGAAGATCACGGTCTCTAGAAAAGCACATTTTAATGCAGCGCACCGTTTGCATAATCCCGCGTTAAGCGCTGAGGAGAATCAATCGGTATTCGGCAAGTGCAACAACGAATACTTTCATGGACACAACTACGAATTGATTGTTAGTGTGACAGGTGAGGTGGATCCTAGAACAGGCTATCTCATTGACATGAAGGTATTGCGAGACCATATAAAGATAGAGGTAGAGGATTACCTCGATCATAAGAATTTGAATATTCAGGTCGAAGAATTCAAAACCCTTAACCCAACCGCCGAACACATTGCCTATGTGATTTGGAACCGACTTAAAGCTGTGCTCAATCCGGATCTTGAACTTTCAGTAAGACTTTACGAAACACCAAGAAACTTTGTGGATTACAGCGGGTTATAAAAAATATACTGATGACGACACACGACAATAAGTACACACCGGAAGAACTCGAGCATTTGGTGGAGGCACATCTTGGAACCTCCATTGATACGCCGTTGAGAAAGGATGCTTTTGATAAAACCGATGAGGAGAAAATTGAAATCATCGCTGAGAAATTCCACGAGATCATGGAAGTACTTGGCTTGGATTTAACGGATGATAGCCTTCAAGGCACTCCGCTTCGCGTCGCAAAAATGTATGTTAAAGAGGCTTTTGCAGGTTTAAACCCTGATAACAAGCCAGAGATGAAGCTCTTCGAGAATAAGTTTAGATACAACGAGATGCTCATCGAGAAAGACATTAAGGTACATTCACACTGTGAGCACCATTTTGTTCCCATCTTAGGTAAGTGCCATGTGGCTTACATCCCAAATGGAAAAGTAGTGGGGTTGAGCAAGTTGAACAGAATTGTACGTCATTACGCGAAGCGCCCACAGGTTCAGGAGCGTCTTACCCGTCAAATCGCAGAAGCATTGATGGAAGGCCTTCATACACAGCATGTAGCGGTTTATTTAGAGGCCGACCACATGTGTGTGAAAACTAGAGGTATCGAGGATGACCACAGTTCAACCATTACCATGGCATTCCACGGCGATTTCGAGAACGAAGCAAACAAACGTGCGTTTTTAGAGTCATTTAAGTAATGCAGGAAGTATCGGTCTTTTGGTTTCGAAGAGACTTGCGTCTTGAGGATAATGCGGGTCTTTGGAAAGCCCTTAAATCTGGCAATCCAGTTTTACCCATTTTCATCTTTGATAAGACCATCCTTGAGAAGCTCGAGGATAAAAGCGATGCTAGGGTTTCCTTTCTTCATCAAACCATAACCGCGCTAAATACTCAGTTGCAAGGTTTGGGCAGCGGGCTTCATGTATTTCATAGTACGCCGTTGGAAGTCATGAAGGAATTGGCCTCCACGTACCGTGTCAAAAATATCTTCTTCAATAGAGATTATGAACCCTATGCAAAACTCCGGGATCAAGAGGTTTACGATTTCTGGACAGAAAAAGGAGTAGGGGTCGTCGGTGCTAAAGACCATGTGATTTTTGAGAAGGATGAAGTCGTAAAAGCAGATGGGACCCCGTATTTAGTTTTTAGTCCGTATGGACGCGCTTGGCGAAAGTTACTTACACCTTATCAATACAAACCGTACCCGAACGCAACGTATTTCGGTAATTTCCACCAATGTGAAGGAACACGTGTACCTGAGCTTGAGGACATGGGATTTGAGAAGACTTCTATTCTTATACCCTCGAGTGAAATCGATTCGACGATTATTAAAACGTACGATGAGACTAGAAACTTTCCAGCACAAAAGAGGGGGACTACTCGACTAGGCATTCACTTGCGCTTTGGCACACTATCAGTTCGCAGGTTGCTCGAATATGGATTGAAGTACAATGACACCTTTGTCAATGAACTAATATGGCGGGACTTCTATCAAATGGCTTTATATAATTTTTCTGAGAGTCGTGAGAAAGCAATCAAGCCTAAGTACGACTTGATTCGTTGGGAAAACAACGAAGCGCATTTCGAGGCTTGGTGCAAGGGAAAAACTGGCTACCCCATAGTTGATGCGGGAATGCGAGAATTGAATGCGACAGGTTACATGCACAATAGAGTACGAATGATTGTAGCGAGTTTCTTGACGAAACACCTCTTGATAGATTGGAGGTGGGGAGAGGCCTACTTTGCAGAAAAGCTTTTAGACTTTGATTTAGCCTCGAATGTAGGTGGTTGGCAATGGGCGAGTGGAAGTGGCTTAGATGCTGCACCGTACTTCCGAGT
>Ga0181572_10000814_pt1 | contig 22669 bp, 14 predicted proteins | sample 101ome_26_FD_133004 | JGI IMG/M metagenome (GOLD analysis project Ga0181572, IMG submission 133004) | Coastal salt marsh microbial communities from the Groves Creek Marsh, Skidaway Island, Georgia - 101408AT metaG (megahit assembly) | ecosystem: Environmental > Aquatic > Marine > Intertidal... | reverse complement strand
GCCGTGGCCCTGACGCACGGAGACGCAATTCCCAGTGCCCACATCCCATAGACGACACGTCTTATCGATCGAACCGCTCAACACCTGGTCGGACGCGTAGTTGAACAGCGTCGAGGACACCTCCCCGCGGTGGCCCTCGAGTACGCGCTCGCACCGGCCCGTGCGCACGTCCCACAGCCTGGACGTGTGGTCAAATGACCCCGTCACCACCTGGTCTCCCGTGGTGTTGAAGCTCAGTGACACGATCTCCGCCTCATGTCCCTCCAGCGAGAACGTCTCCGCGCCCGTCTCCACGTCCCACAGTTTCGCGGTGTTATCCATGGACCCCGTCGCGATCGTCGTGGACTGCGGGTTGAACGCGAGGCAGACGATCTCCGTCGCGTGCCCGCGGAGGGTGTAATACAGCTGGCCCGTGTTGGCGTCCCACAGCTTACACGTCTTGTCGAATGACCCGGTGATGATCTTATCGCCGTAAGGGTTGTTGAACGCGATGGCGTACACCACGTTCTTGTGCCCCTCCAGGGTGTGCGTCTCGTTCCCAGTGTCCGCGTCGAAGATTTTGCACGTGCGATCGTAACTGCCCGTGATGAACTTGTCCCCGCTCTTGTTGAAGGCGCAGTTCGTCAGGGGGAGGATGTGCGCCCTGAGCACCTTCATGAGCGCGAAGTCTTTCTGCGACACGCGCGCCAGCTTGCCCTGGAGCTTGTGGATCAGCCCGCGCAGGGGTTCCCTATGCGCGGGTTTGATCATGCTCTCCTGCCGCACGATTTGCTCGAGCAGCGCGTCCGCGTCGCTCTCGGGGGTGAGGTCCAAGAGATCGACGCTGCGCTGCATGAGCTCGCCCATGTGCTCGTACTCGAGGATGATCCCGGGCGGATAATACCGCAGGAGGAATTTCTTGAGCTTCGTGCGCGTGGACGCGGTCGCGGGTCGCGCCCGCGGCTCCAACCGCTCGGATCCGCCGTAGTCCCGCGCGCGGTTCGCCATCTTTCTTCGCCACGCTTCGAACACAAACAAATCAGGAGCTGTTGGCCTCCTCGTTGACCAAGCCGCCCCCACGAACGAGCGACGTTCGCCCTCGCGTGAACACGAGGTGTGGCGGGGCGCGGATCCACCCTCCGGACGGATGAGAGTCCCCGCGCGGGACTTTGTCGCCACCCGCGACGCCCACGCTGGGGACTCGTCCGACAGGCACTCCTCCGGTCAACATATTTCGATCCGAGAGGTCAACCGTTGGTTCACGGAGCAGTGCAGGGGGGCGTTTCTCCTCGCGCCTCAGATCAAGGCGCGCCGCGAGGGGAGGCACGTCGATCTGATCCACCAAGGCGTCTCCCCCGCCATTTCGACGCCCTCTGCGCTGGGAAGGCACGATCGAGACCCAACATGCGCACGGTTGTGACGTGGTCGGACACCCCCCCGGAGCGCGATGGCGTGCGGAGCGTGTGCTACGACGTTGCGTATAAACCCGACGGTACGCAGCTCGTCGCGGGCGTGGGCAGTCGCGTGCTCGTGTACAACGCCACCGACGGTGATCTGCTGCACTCGCTGAAAGGGCACAAAGACGCGGTGTACGCGGTGTCGTACAGCAGGGACGGCAAGCGGTTCGCATCCGGCGGTGCGGACAAGGTGGTCATCATATGGACCAGCAAGGCGGAGGGCATCCTGAAATACTCGCACAACGACGCCATCCAGTGCCTTGAGTACAACCCGGTGTCGCAGCAGCTGGCCTCCGCGACCGCGACCGAGTTCGGGCTGTGGTCCCCGGAGCAAAAAGCAGTGGCGAAGCACAAGACGTCCGGCAAGGTACTGTGCATGGGCTGGTCGAACGACGGGCAGTACCTCGCCCTCGGTCAGTTTGACGGGTGCGTCAGCGTTCGGGACAAGTCCGGTGGCGAGAAGGTGAAGATCTCCCGTGGGGCGCCGTGCTGGACGCTGGCCTGGAGCCCCGACCGAAAGGAAAACCACGACATCTTTGCGGTGGGATGTTGGGACGGCACGCTTTCGTTCCATCAGCTGAACGGCACGCAGGTGGGGGATGACGTCGCGCTCGGGTACGATCCTTGCACGGTGAGCTATTTCACCGAAGCGGAGTACGTCTGCGTCGGAGGCACGGACCGCAAGGTGACGCTATCCACCAAGGACGGGACGCCGCTGACGACCGTGTGCGAGATGGAGAGCTGGGTGTGGTGCGCGAAACCGCGCCCACGACAGAATTACGTCGCCGTGGGGTGTGAGGACGGGAGCGTCAGCGTGCACCAGCTTGTCTTCAGTACCGTGCACGGCCTGTATCAGGACCGGTACGCGTATCGGGACTCCATGACAGACGTCATCATACAGCACCTCGTCACGGAGCAGAAAGTTCGGATAAAGTGCAGAGACTACGTGAAAAAGATCGCGGTGTACAAAGACCGGCTCGCCGTGCAGCTGTCCGATCGAGTGGTCATCTATGAACTTCTCAAGGCTGAAGATTCGTACGAGATGCAGTATCGCGTCTTCAAGAAGATTGAAAAGCCGCTCGAGTGCAACTTGCTCGTGGTCACGTCGCATCACTTGATCCTGTGCCTGGAGAAAAAACTGCAGCTCTATGGCTTCGAAGGCGAGCTCGTGCGCGAATGGGTGCTCGACGCGGTGATCCGGTACATCAAAGTCGTGGGCGGGCCGGAGAAGCGCGAGGGGATCCTCGTCGGGCTGAAAAACGGGATCATCCTCAAGATTTTTATCGACAACACGTTCCCACTGGAGCTCGTGCGGCACACGTCCGCGATTCGGTGTCTGGACATGTCGCGACAGAGGATGAAAATCGCGGCTGTGGACGAAAAATCCAAAGTCGTAGTGTACGACCTGGAGTCAAAGAATTTGGTGTTCGAGGACCAGAACGCGAACAGCGTGGCGTGGAACTCCGAGTTTGAGGACATGCTGTGCTACTCCGGCAGCGGCCAGCTTTCGATCAAAACCGGGGAGTTCCCGGTGCATCAGCAGAAGCTCAACGGCTTCGTCGTCGGATTCAAGGGCAGTAAAGTGTTCTGTCTACATCACGTCAGTATGCAGACAGTCGATATCCCGCAGTCAGTGAGCATGATGCGGTATCTGGAGCAGAAGGAGTACGCGCAGGCGTACAAAGTTGCATGTCTGGGGGTGACGGAGACCGACTGGCGACAGCTCGGGGAGATCGCGCTCGACGCCATGCAGCTGGAGTACGCGAAGAAAGCGTTCATCAGGGTCCGCGACATAAAGTTCATCGAGCTCGTGAACAGGGCCGAGAAAGGCCTGAAGCGCGGCGAGCCCGAGGCGCTGTTTCGCGCGGAGAGCTTCGCATACCAGGGGAAGTTTCAGGAGGCGGCAAAAGTGTTTGCAAAGGCGGGGCGGGTGGATAAAGCAATGGAGATGTTCTCGGACCTGCGCCAGTTCGACGAGGCGAAGCGGTGGGCGGAGGAGTACGCAACGAGCAAAGGCGGGGACGTCAGCGTCGTTCAGGAGTTTGTGCACAGGCAGGCGGAATGGGCCGAGGAGGTTTCGGACTATGCCTCAGCGGCGACAATGTACATTCAGGCGAAGAAATACGACAAGGCGGTGGCGCTCCTGGGCAAGATCGACGGCCGAGACATGATGGTGGACGTTATGCGCGCGCTCGGGGAGGGGCAAACCAAAACCTTACAGGCGTGCGCGGGACACTTCGCGCGTTGGGGTGACACCGCGCACGCTAAAGAGGCATATAATAAGCTTGGGGACCACAACGGTCTCATCACGCTGTACATCGCGTCCGAACAGTGGGACGACGCGTTTGCGATGTTGCGTCGACACCCCGAGTACAGTGATAAGGTGTACCTTCCCTACGCGGGATGGCTCGCAGATAATGACAGGTTCGACGAGGCACGGGCGGCGTACCAGAAGGCGGGGAAGTCCGAGCTCTCGACGCACATGCTCGAGCAGTTGACGCACAACGCGGTGTTGGAGCGTCGGTTTCAAGACGCGGGGTACTGCTACTGGCTCATGTCGCAGGAGATTGCTGCGAGTCTGCCGCAAGATCCGAGCCAGCCGCTCGATGCGTCGGACGAGGCGAAACTCGAGCGTTTCTACGAGTTCAAGGACCGCGCGGAGATATACTACGCGTACGACGTCGTGTACACCGCAATGGATGAACCGTTTCGCTCGTCGCTGCCCAGCACACTGCTGAACATTGGTCAGTTTCTTCTCGCCAAATTCGCGACGCGAGACGAGATGCCCCTCGGCGTCAGCTTGGCGTACGTACTGAACACCCTGGCGAAGCACGGTGAGGCGATGGAGGCGTACAAACTCGCGAGGTTTGCGTATAACAAGCTTCAGGGCTTACGTATTCCCTCCGCGTGGCAGGCGCAGGTGGACCTCGCGTGCGTTGTGACACGGTCCAAGCCATACGTTGACGCAGAAGATCTCCTGCCATTGTGCTATCGGTGCACCGCGACAAACCCACTGGTGTCGGGAAAGGGAGATGTGTGCATTAGCTGCGGCGCACGATTTGTGCGGTCGTTCGTGACGTTCGAGCACTTACCCATGGTGGAGTTCGAGGTGGCCGAGGACATCACCGTCAGGGAGGCGCGAAAGCTCCTCAAGGAGGAGCCTCCTAAGAGGCGTGGGGGCGGGGGTGGAGGCGGGTCGATCGCCGCAGAGGGCGGCGATCAGAGGATGACGTTTGACGACGGCGACGAGGACAACACGCTGAATCTCGACGACCACTTCACGCAACAGATGGCAGTGGCGAACGCTCCCATTGTGTGCACGCGGGAGATGCTGCGTGACTTGCCTCCGGAGGAGATCGTGATTCGCCCCTCCGGCTGCGCTCGCATCAAGCCGCGGTATTTCCGACTGATGGATCCCGACGTTCCCGTCGTGGCCGACGAGGCCGGTCACTTTTACGAGGCGGATGAATACGAGTTGGCGTGCTTAGAGGCTGGGCGTACGCCGTTCACGCGCAAGCCCGTGAACCCGGACTCAGAGATGACGACGGCAGCACCAGTGATGGAGCCGGACACACCTCCCGCGAAAAGCAAAGGATGGGGTGCGGCAAGAGCGATGGCCACGGTGAGTGGAATGGAACTAGGGGCTGGAGAGAAACGGTCGTACAATCCGGGGCGCGCGCGGGCCAGGCGTTCGCTCGTGGAAACGTCCCAGTAGAACAAGTAGCATCAATGCACACACGGTTTCGAAACGTTGCTCGCTCGTCCATCTCTCCAGTCTCCTCCTCCCGCGCCATCTCAGGATAGATCGAAGCTCCCGACGCCCTCGGTGATGGCGTACCCGAGGCGCTCCTTTAGCACCTCGACGCAGCTGTACGGCGGCAGCTTGAGATAACTCGCGCACGTCATCGCCGACGGCAAATCCTTGTCTGCCAAGGTCGTGCCCGCCGAGATGGGTTTACCCTCAGGGCCCGTCGTGCCGCCCCCGGCTGCTCCGGAGGGCTGTTTGCACACGACCGTGAGCTTGGGCTGCAGCGCGGAGAGACCACCCGGGGGGAGCCTCGGGGCGCCTGTGACGAAGCGCAAGAACGAACGCTGCTCGTCCTGCCCGTATCCGCACATCACCTCCATCAGCGCCTTGATGGGCGGCGACTGTGCGCTGTACCCGTGGTCGAACGTTACGCACTCCGACAAGAGCTCCGGCGTCCACGCTTGTCCTTGGCCGCAGAGCACGCAGTCCAACTCCGACTCAGAGAAAACCCTTAGCGCCGCCGGGGGCATGATATCGCTCAAGCCCGCGCGGAACGCATCCAGCTGACGCGCGATCCCTCCGCCGACGATGGCGTCCGTCACCGCATCGAGGTACTCTGGGAGGTTTTCCGAGGTGACTGTGACGTTGGCACCGCCCGGTCGGAGCTCGTACAACTCGTCGCCGGGGAGCACGAATGTCAGACACATGTCCTCCACCCCCGCGCTCTTTTGTCGTGCCATGTCGGAAAGCCGATACAGGGTCCGCCCGAGCTCAGGGTCGATCTCTGCGAGGTCAGGGAGCGCGAGCGCGCGACCCGCGGCGGCGCGGAAAAACGCCGGACTCAGACCGAGGTCGAGGAGGCGACCGTCCTGGAGCGCCTTGCCGACGACGCGACCGAGGAGCTTGAAGACCTCGACGCGTTTCAAACCGCCGGGGCTCCCCGGAGCGGCGGCATCCTTCGCACCGGGAGGAATGGGTGACGGGAATAAACCATGTGGCGCGTGAACGGACCCTCTCTTCTCCCCGCGGGGGTCGGCGTCCCGCCATGCCCCGAGTGCGCGCTGTTGCAGCTCTTTGGATAAGAGCGTGTAGAACTCCAGCGTAGGGCCGGTGCCAGTGCCCACCTCGTTGAAGAATTCCACCTCCAGTACCATACGATGTGTCGGTGTCATGTCGAACACCTTCACCGCGGACTCCAAAATCTTATCGCGAGACACGCGCACCTTCTGCCGCTGCAGGCGACCGACGCGCAAGTCCCGGCCGTTACTCCCCGCGCCGCCACCTGCGCCGTTCTCTTGCGACTGACCGTGCATGCGGTGCAACGCTCGCGCCAGTCCGAATGTGGTGCAGTAAAACAGTTGCTGCCTCACCTCGAAGGGAAACAGGAATGGACAAGCCCTCGCGAGATCCGCGCACCAAGCCGGGAGACTCCCACTGCACAAAGACAAGGTGTCGCCGAGTTGACGAATCATCTTCCCAGCCAACTTAGAACTAAGGAACGCCTCCGAAGGAAGCGCCAGCGCGGTAGCGACACCCGTGGAGGACGCGCCGCGTTCACCACTCAAAGCGGCGAGTCGGGACGCCGACGCGGAGACATTGTGAAGCACAGAGAGCACGGAGAGGATGGCACCCGCCTGGTCCGAGAGTCCTGGAGGAGGGGTGTCGCCGCACAGCTTCCCGCGAAGCGCGGGGAGCATGCCGCTGAGCGCGGCGCGACGATCTGCGGGTCCAAGCGCCGCCATCGCCTCGTCCGCGTCCGACGCGTCCACACTGATCGTTACGCTGCTCCCTCCCGCTCCGGGAAGTGGGGGCGGCAGTGGCTGCCCCTTGGGGGTGACCCCGTACTGGAGCACGTGCGTGCGTTCCCACAGAGACGCCGTGCTGAGCCTGGTACCCTCTCCGTCTTCGCGATCTTCGCCGGCGTCTCCGGCGGAGGCGAGGGCCGCAGCGTGCACAGCTTGCAGTACGCTCGTTGTTGGGTGAAACGGTCCGGCGCCCGGGGCACGGAATAGCAGTCTCGGTCCCGTGGGGGCGCTCGCGGGCGGCGCACTGCCTGATGATCCCGCGCCCGCTGGGGCCGCGCCCGATCCACCGCCGTTTGTCGCTGGGCTGACGTCCTCCACCTCGTCTGGCGGATGCATCTCATCATCCTCATCAGCATCTTCCTCCCGATCGATCATGTCATCCTCATCCACCGCGTCTTCTTCTGTTTCCTCTTCACCCTCCGTCTTGGCATCACCCCGGTTTCGTCCAGACGAGCGGCGCGCAGGCACCCCACCACCCTCCGCCGCACCTGACCCGGAGGCATCCTCATTTGACCCGGCGGGCCTGTGCACGCGAGGGTACAAAAAATCTTCGATGGCGTTGAGCGTTGCTAATGGCTCGACCAAGATGATGTTTGACGTGTAATCCTTCAATGCCGCGCGTTCGCCCGAGGCGCGACTCAGCCGAAGCTTGAAAGGTCGCGCGAGAACGCCGAGGCCGTCGCTCGCGGCGGCGCCCGAGCCTCCTCTCGATCCGCCAGACGGCGCGCTCGTGCCGCCCGCGCTCAGACGCATGGGAAGCGACTCCGTGACAGCGAGTGCGCTTAACAGACGCTCCACGAGATCTCCAAGTGCGTTCTGGGGAAGGTCCGCGGCGGCGGCGCGGACAAACGCGGAGATTCTCGCGGCGACCGCCTCGCCCCAGGCATCCCCGCTCGGGAGATCAGCGCCTCGGAAGAATGCATCGAGTGCCTCGATGCCACCGCACTCGATGAGCTCGAATGTCGATGCACCCTCGCCCTCGCTGAGCGCAGCGAGAAACGTTATCGCAGCAGAAGCAGCGGCCGAAGGATCATCGCCAGCGTTTCGAAGCGGAGCGATCGTCTTCTGCATGAGGTTCTCTGGCCCTCCGCTCGCGGTGGTGGCGAAATGCGCATCGCGCAGTTGGACTGCGCGCTGCACCGCCGCGCGGCGCTGCGGCGTGTCACTCGGTGTTTTTCCACCGGCGAGTGCCATCTTCGCCACGATGCTCGCTGCACTTCCGCTGCTCACCCCTGAGGGAACCACCTGATCACGTGGCGTGATGTTCCCGCCAGGACCGTTTTTGGCATCTTTCGTAGCTTCTGCTGGCGTCTCGACGCGCTGCGCGCAGAGAAGCTCGACAGCGTGCACGGTGCCCTCTTTCCTGAAGGCACGACTGAACACATCGGGAAGCTTGTGCATGAGAAGATCCATGATGAACAGGGCCACCTGCACGACAGAGTACTTTTCCTTCATCACAGCATCGCGAACGGACGTGAGTTCGGCGAGAAATGACGCCATCTGTCCGGGATTGAGGGCGGCAGCACCGTCGGAGAGCATCTCCGGCGGCGAGTGGTGCAAAAATTTGGCCAACGCCGCCAAGCACTGCAGTTTCACGTCTGTGCCCACGGATGCGGTCGTCACCTGCATCAGAGACGCGACCACGTTCGCGCCGTAGTCGCGCAACAGTTCCGGTTCATTTCGGAGTATTTCCTCGAGGGCCAAGCTCGCGGCGGCGGCGGGGGATGCAGTCGCGTTGTCATCCTCTGTGCTGCCTCTGCGACGACGGGCGCTTGAGCTTTTCATGGGGATCGCCGCATCAATGCCGAGCTCGGCCAACGGAGAATCTGAGGTGTATCCACAGTTTTCCGGTCGAATCGAGGGCAGAAGCTGGTTGGCCAATGTCGTCACCTCAAGCAGCTGGTCAGCAGAAACCACTGGTGACGCTGGAGACGCTGCTGAAGTGGACAACACCTTGCAACCTGCGAGCACCGATTTCAGAGTGGAAGGAAGACCGCCCCGAAGCAGCTGCTCGGCCACCTCTGCAGAGCCTCGGCAGCACGTTCCGATGAGACGAATCAGACCGTGGTATGTGGAAGGGCCGACTTGGGAAGATCCCGGGGCGATGAGCCGCGTAGCGTTCGGAATCAGACCGTGCGCGCACATCGCCTGCAGCCGATGCGGACGCGTGCTGAAGTTTGCCGCCATCAGTGTAAGGCACGTGCATGCGCTCTCGACCAAACGCGAATCATCGTGCATCAGCAGGTTGGTGAGCACCGGCACGGAGTCCGCGACCGCATCCCAGCAGTCGTTGGAAGGGAGCTGATGACAGATGTTCGCGGCAGTCTGAAGAGACACGCGCTGCATGCCCAGCGAAAAGAAGTCGAGGTAACTCAGACATGCCATCATTCCGCCCTCGCGAAGACAGCTGGCACCGTGGTCCTGGGAAAGCTTTTCCAGCGCCTGAAGAGACTGTTCCGCGAGATCGATGTACTCGATCGTTAGCAAGCGGCTGCAGAATGCAGGAAGCGCGCCGTAGTGGATGATGGCACCGCGTGAATTCGGGAGAATATCCGCCATGGACGTCAGCGCGCGAGTTGCCAACAGCATGATGTCGGGGTTGTGCTCCGCTTGCATGAGGTTCACCAGGACAGGCACAAATGTGTCCATGGAGAGCGTGATGAGGGACTCCTCCGAGGAAATGACGAGCACCTCGCACAGCTCGTTGAGCGCGGCGACTTGGCGAACGTCATCACTGTCGTCGCGAAGACCCGCCAGGATCTGTTTCAGTCGGCCATTCATGGCACCAGCGTTGGGAAGGAGATCTTCCAAGCCGCCGCCAAGCCGCCGTAGGAGTGCCTGCAGTCCGGTGGGGTCCTCATCGTCGCCCGCCTCCTCACCGTCTTCCTCGTCGTCATCTTCCCCCTCATCGCCCTCCTCCTCTTCCTCCTCCTCCTCCTCCTCCTCCTCCTCCTCTTCATCTCTTTCTTCCTCCTCTTCCTCCTCTTCCTCCTCGTCGAGGTCGTCGTGATCGTATGCCTCCTGCCGCATCGCCTCGAGCTCCTCGCGGTTCGCCATCGCGTCTTTTCCAGACGACCGGCGTGAAGCTGTCGATCTACTAGCCTTTCCGCTTTTCTTGACGGCGGCACTCGCGCCCTGTTCGGCCACTGGTGATTCGGCGTGCTTCGTGCGAGACGCTTGTCCGCGCGTCTTCGGCACCCTCGCCTCCTTACTACTCTTGCTAGTCGCTCCTCTTCGCGAGGCACCTAACGCGCCTCGCGCTGCTGAGTCGGGTGGTGCCGACGCCGTCCGAGGCCCCGCCTTGGAGCTCGCGCGACGGCCGCCGGCCGCGATAGAAGCTTTCGCGGTCTCGAGAGGTGCGGCGGATGCGCCAGCGTTCTCGTTGCGAGAACGCTTTCTCCCTCCCGATACCGACGCGGGCTCTTGTTCTCCTTCAGCGCCTCGCTTCCGTGTTCGCATCAGACAGGATGTCGAAGACGTACGGCATAGCCTTGGTCTCACTCGCTCTGAGAGGGGGAGGGGATGACGAATGAATTGCACGTGAGTTTGAGCGCACTTCTAGGGATCTCCGTGAGATGCAAGCCCGACGCGCGGTTTGCGTGCTCTCGACAAAGAGGGTTTGAGCGGGATTCCGCGCACAGCCAAGATCTGACTCGCGTCTTGAGACTTCGATGACGCACCGGGTTATTGTGTGGAGAGTCCTGACGAAGGGACGGGCGGCCCACGAGCGTGGTCGACGAGAACTGGGGATCACGAGTCGTGCGGAGCGAGATGGTTCCGCGCAAAAGATGCGAGCACGTCTTCTCGCGCGTGTTTCGGAGCCGTGAGTATGGCTGCCGGGGGAGCGGAGAGGGGCAGAAGGTTCAAAGGTGATATGCCACCAGTGCTCGAAAGTTCGCTCTCGGCGATCACCCGGGTGTGTCGAAGTCGGTTGCAGCTTCGAGCATCAGTGATTTTGGAAGACAGAGGAGGGGAGGGGAGAGGTCCGGGGAACAGGTACAGGTCGACGACGCACGTAGGCGGGATATTCGTGTGATTCGACGCGAGAACACGTATAGTCCTATATCGATTGCGACATTATCGGCGACTCCGACTACTTGCAGTCCGCGCCAGGGCAGCAAGTTCCTCGCCAAGCTCCAATTCTCGGCACTGTCTCGGAGTTTACAAACATGGTGCTCGTGACTCTGGAAGACGACTGGCGCGTCATCGAAGTGGACGTGGACGTGCATTCCTCCGATGCGGAGGTGTACTACGCGCTGAGAAAACTTCTGAGGCGGAACAAAGCGGAGTCCCACCTCGTGTGCGACGAGCTCGTCGTGACGGCTGAGAATGCGTGCAGCATTCTCCGAGCGGAGTCACTGGTGCGCGTGGTTGACGGTGCAGCTCCAAAGGATGGGCGCGTGGCGCCTGCTTCTCGTGCGCGGTTGACCGCGCCGGGCGTGAAAACCGAGAAACATGAGAAACTTTGGCTTCCCAAGGCGCATCGGGGTGCCCGGCCTCGTCAGAGCGGCGAGCGTGCACATACGCTCCACGCTCGGAATTCCGCGCCGGCGGCGACGGCGGCTTCTACAGGCATTGCGGGGCCGAACGTCGGGACCGAAGCGTTGGATGCGGCGACGCACAGCGACTTGTCGGATTGGATCAGCTCGTACGAATCCGAGGTGGAGACATTCACCTCTACCGTCCTGAACGCGGAGTTGAGGTACGAGGAGGTGCTCGCGGCGACGGCGGGCCTCGGAAAGCCTAATGCTGCTAGGACGCGAGTGGCGTGTCAACTCCTCGAGGGTGTGGTGAGGCGCTTCGGAAGGTTCGAGCACATCGCGACGCGCCTGCTCGACGATATCTTCGCCTCCGTCTTCGTCGATCCCGAAACGCCCGACGCACTGCCATATTTTCTCAAGTACGGCCAGACCTCGCGCGAGCTACGCCAGCTGCAAGCAAGGTTTGACCTCGTGTCGAAGAGCAACAGCGAACACGAGGCGGCGAGCGAAAAACGCATGGCATACATCAAGCGCACGATGCAAAAGTTCTTCAAAGGGCAGGACCTGACCGCGTTTCGCCAGTGGAGAGAACACGTGAGAAAAACCGTCGAGAGCCGAGCGATGGTCACAAAACTCATTGCGAAGTGGCGGCGGCAGGACACGGAAAAGCGGCGAGGGGACGCGTGGCAACAATGGTGCCACGCGGTGGACCTGTACAAGCAAGAGCGACGCGAGGGTGCGCTTGAGAAACTGACGCTACAGCACGAGCGGACGAAGCAAGCGCTCGTAGAAACTGAAGCAGAGCGCGACTCGGCACTTAACGAAGTAGCGCAGCTGCAAGCTGACGTGTCGAAGCTGCGCGCCGAGCTCGCGGATGCCAGGAGGGAAACCGCAGCACAAGTCGTCGAGATGGAAAAGGTGAAGGCGCAGACAGACGTGTTTCGAACGGTGGCGACAGAGTACCGACGAGCCATGTCAGAGGCGGCGAAATCTCGCGCGAGAATGCTCAAAGGGCTGGCTGAAAAGTGCGTCGCGGTGGACGTCGGGCGAATGCACGCGGCGGGGGAGCTGGACGCGCGCGGTCTCGCGCCGGTTGATATACTCCTGCGCTGGATCAACTGCCATCTCGAGGCAAGCATTGCTCGACCCGTGGCGAACCTGTCGTCGGACATGCGGAACGGCGCGACAATGTACGCGCTGATGCGCGCACTCAACCCGGTTGTCACAGCTGTAAGCGCACAGGACGCAACCTCTGAAGGCGATGCTGGTGGTGACGAAGAAGGTGACGCGGCGAAGGCAGCGGCGGAAGCGGCGACGGAGACGTTCGGGTTCCCGCCCGGGTGTCTCGCACCTGAGGATCTGAGCAACCCAGCGATGAACCTCGCGCTCTCGGCGTACTTGATGTCTTACGAGCACGGCCTGGCCGTGTACCCACCGGAATATGTCCTAGGGACGTGCAAAGACCTGCAAAACGCGGCCGGGTACCTCGTCGGGCGGAGCATCGACGAGGAGATTGGGGCCGACGGATCGCATGACGTCGAGGTTTTGCAAAATCTCGAACGCGCCATCAAGGAGGCGGACGCAGCCGTGAGGGACTTGCATTCCGAAAGGGCCAGAGAAAAGGCGATGTTTGAGTCCTACTCGCGGGATGTCATGACATTCGCCCTGGGGGCGCTCATACAAACCGTGAAGGGTGTTCAGGTCGATCCGCCGATCGCTTCCGCCGCGGCGGAGGCGGCGGAGAAAGTCGCCGAGCTCGCCGCGATGTGAAGTCTTATTGTGGCGATGTTGGATAGTCTCATCACAGTGACGATTCGTGGATATACTTGTAGTGTTGTAGTGTTGCTCAATTACGCGTCACTTCCCGCCACGCTCACCCCCTCACGCGATGGCGCTCTCGTTCGCGCTTCACGCGAGGGGAAGCTCGCCAGACGCGGTCACTACGACGTCATCGATGGGGCGGTCGCCGCGCCCGGTCGGGGTCTTCTCGATCTTACGCACCACGTCCAGGCCCTCCACCACGGTCCCGAACACAACGTGCCTCCCGTTCAGCCACGGCGTGGCCGTCGTGGTGATAAAAAACTGCGAGCCGTTCGTGTTCGGCCCCGCGTTCGCCATGGAGAGCACGCCGGGCCCGACGTGGTTGAGCTTATCAAGCGGGAACGCCTCATCAGGGAACTTTCGCCCGTAGATGGAGTACCCGCCGGTCCCGTTAGCGCGCTCGAAATCGCCGCCCTGGATCATGAAGTTGGGGATGACGCGATGGAAGATGGAGTTCTTGTAGCCGAAGTCGCGCTCGCCCGTCGCGAGCTGTCGGAAGTTCTCCACCGTCTTGGGCACCTCCTTGCCGAAGAGGCCGATGACGACACGGCCTTGGGGGGCACCGCCGATAGAGATGTCGAAGTACACCTTGTTCGTCACCTCGGCGTTGCAAAGCAGCGGCGCGGAATCCGCCGTAGGGCAGCCGTCAGCGAGCGCGGGAGCGACCGCGGCCGCAGCGACGGCGGCGGCAGAGCCGACGAGGGCGGCACGACGGGAGGATGCGGTCTCGCGTTTCTGCGTCTCGGCGTCGCCGATAGCCTCGCACGCGATGACCCGGCGCTGCGCGCGACCGCGAACGGAGGTGGGGACCGGGGCGGTGACGCGCATCTTGTACGACTTAAGCCTGCGTGTGTAACGGCATGGCGGTTCACCCGCGATCAGCGTTAGCATACAGCCATCGGGCTCTCACGAGTGCTCGCACGACGACACGTTGACGTAGCCCTCACTTCGTCGAGATTGAGGGGGAGAAATGGATAAGCGCGGGGCGCGACGAGACGCACCCAGGGCGAGCGGCGGCGGCACACGCGCCCGCGGGCAAGGAATACGCGATGGGGAACGGCATGTCGGTTGTGAACGAGTGCTCGAGCCTGCGAAGGGGCACGTGCGAGTGAGCGAGGAGAAGAGCGTGGACGAGGTGACGTGTCTGTTTACAACGAACTTATGGCGCCCTGGAAGCTTCGAAAAAAAACCGCTCAAAAGTGTGTTGCAGTGAGCTTGACTCCAGCCTCTTGGTGCGTCTTCCCCTCCCTCCGTCGTACACCACCGGCACCACCCCGACGTTTCGTGTGCGTACGGTTCGGCATGACGGTCTCGTGAGCGGAGCTGATACGTATCGAGCGGTTGATAGCGTTCAAGTCGTGGTCCACCTCCTCCTGAGAGGTGTCGTGGTTATTGACGATATTAGTTGAGTATCAGCGGCGGCGACGTTCTTCGTGTCGTCCCGGCGACGGAGAAATGACGCGACGATCGCGAAGCGATACGCACCGCCGTGAGCGTCAGATTAAACGTCGGGTGTGAGCGGGCGCCGAGGCCACGGGGACGTCCCGTGAGCGAGAGCTTGGTGTCCGGGACACCGTGGTAATAGAGCGGCTTGTTTACCTTGAGCGGTAAAGCGTCGACCCACTTCGTCAGCTCTGACCTGAGGAACCCAGGGGTGATCCTGTGCGCATCCACGTCGAGGATGTCCATCGCGGAGAAACGCCACACACCGATAAGAACCGCGGGGATGAACCGCTTGTGGTCAATACGCGTGGACGCGCGTTCGGGAGTGGTGGGTGCGTTCGTTATTTTTCTTCTTGGAAAGAGGCAACGGTGACGAGTTTTCTCCGCGTACGATGCCTTTCTACTGGCGCAGCGCTCGACATTTCGCTGCTTTTCAACGCGCCATTGCACGGTGCAATGATATCGCCACGCTTCTCTCGCCCTCACTTCTTCGCGGTTTTCGTCGCGACCGCCGTGCTCTGCCCCATGACGAGATCCGCCGCGAGCTTTTCTGCCTCCTCCACCGCCGCCCACAAATCCGGTGGCACCGCGGGAAGCTCAAACGCCGGCGCCCCGAACGTGGACGATGTGGAGGCCGCCGAATCGATCCGTGGGGATGATGACGGCGCGGATGCGTCAGACGCGTTCTCGACGATGGCAGTCGGACTGGCGACGGCGCCTTCCTCCTGCCCCTCTTTCTCCTCCTTCTCCTTCGCTGCCGCCGCGTCGAGCGCGGCAGCCACGGCCGCGGCAGCCTCCGCCACTGCGGGATCCTCCTCGTCCGAGAAGTCATACGATCGCGACGGGGGAGTTGTAGATTTCTCTTCTGCAGTTGTAGATTTCTCTTCCGAGGGCGGCGGCGGCGACGCGGCGTATGTCCGGGGCTCGGCGGCATACGTCGTTGTCATCGGCGGCGGCGGCTTGGACGCGGCCGGGTCGAGATACTTGTCGTACAGATCCGGCGGCACGACGGGTCTCACCAGCTCCCTCCCCGGGGTTTCCGCCTCAATCCCCCGGTCCTCGAGCATCTCTACCATCTCCTCTGCGCGTTTGAGCGCGTCCGCAGCCTTGTCTTGCACCGGGCGAGGATCGTCGATGAGCGCGCGGAACTCCCCGGCGGCGGACACCGCAACGCTGAGGAGCTCGCCCTTGCCCAGGAGATCGAGGCCGCCGAGAGCCACGCGCGGGGCCATGACTGCAGCGAGGAGAGGATCACGCGCGACGCGCTCCAGGGGGGTCTCACGCTTCGGCGGAGGCGCGCTCCACGCGCCATCGTACGTCGAGGACGAGGCGGAAGCGCGGCTGCCGTCCCGAGCCACGTCGTCGTCCGCGATGGGGGAACCGGTCGCGGACGACGGTGCGTCCGACTCGGCCGATACAGCCGCCGTCTCGTCCGTGGCGCGCGATACAGTCGTACGGCGCCGAGGAGAGGCCAGCGCCGAGGCGCGAGGCGCCGCGCGAGCGTAGGCCACGAGCGCGAGGGTGGCCGACGCCATGGGAAAAGGATAGATGATGCGAACCATCACGCCACGCCGTCTTCGAGGATTTCGTCTCCTCGCGAGCGGGCGGACTTGGGATCACACAATATGGGCTCTTCAAGATAGGCTAACTAGACCACGCATAGCTTGGAGCTCTGGACTAAAAACACTACGGGCAAGTGTCGGTCTGAAGATTTTTTGGTTCAGGATGTGCTGCGCTGGACAAATGCCACCGGTTCGAGGGCTCACGATCGACGAGAGGCGGGCTGATTCCCTCGGCGGCGGTTTGCCAGCCGCCCGTCACGCCGAACCGGACCACCCCTCCGTCTCACGTCCCTACGCGCAGGGGAGCGCCTCCGGGCGTCGCTCGCGCGGCTGTGATGAGCGCCCTTCTCCGTGGTGCGACTACGCTCGCGTCGATCTCGCGCGATCTCGCGACGCGCCAGCGGCCGCGACGCGTCGCGCACCGCCGCGTGAAATCGCACGCGTCGAAGCGACGCGTCGAGAGCCTCAGATGCGTCGAGGGCGTCCCAGGCGCGAGCGTGTCGGGCGGCTCACTCGTCTATGCACGCGGATGCGGCGCATCGATATCGACGCGTGCTATCGCCCTCGAGGATGCCGTGCTTGTCACGCCGGCGGAAATTGATGCCGAGCAAGCGAAGGCGAAAGAGGTGCGTCTCGTCTCGGCGAAAGGCAAAGCAAAATATCATCCCGTCATCCCGCGTCCGAGCCCTGCGAAGATCCGTCGCGCGCACTGCGTTCGCTAACCACGGCCTCCCCTTTTTCTCACCGCAGCTCTTTACGCACGTTGCCATCGCCACTGTCGTTGTCGCGTTCTTCCTAGGATTTCCATGTGCGTCCCTTCCCCGACCCCGTGACCACCCGCGCCCCGTCTCAGGCTTTTTCCAGCGTGTCACAGCTCGCGCCAATACATCGCGAGAAAAGCGCCTTTTTTTCTCTGACGACGAATACGTGCTTCTCCCGGTAATCATCAGGTGCATCTCTCGCAGCGGCGAAGGCGAATATGGCGGCGACCATCGCGCCGGGACCGATACCGTTCCTCCCGTTCACGCACAATCAGATTTTGCACGCGGTGAACCTTGGGTCGCTCCCGGCGTGGTTCGCGTTGGTGTTTCTGCCTCGGTGGCGGCACACGGAGAAGATCACCATCGGCGTCGCGGTGGCGTACTCTCTTCTGTATGCTACGCTGGCGTACGTACTGTTTTCGCAGGCGTTATTTTCCCTAGATTTCGCCGCATTCACCACCGTGAAGGGTCTCAGCGCCATGCTCGCGCAATCCACCGCTGTGTTGGCCGGATGGGCGCACTTCATCGTGTTCGACTTGTTCACCGCGCGCTTCTTCGTCTTGGACAGTTTCCGCGCCGGGATCCCTCACGTCGCCGTCGTGCCGTGTATTTTGTTGGGTATGTTCTTCGGACCCGTCGGTCTGTTGACCTACGGAGTGGTGAAGAAGGCGCACGCGTCGTGGGTGTTGAGAACCGCGGGAGCAAGTGGGGATGTGGATGGGGTCAGCAAGTGAGACCAAAGGAGGGAATGACCAAAAACGCGAGAGCTGAATAGAGGGGTTGTCAGCCAGAGAATAGAACGAAATGATGAGAACTCAAAGCCGCGAAAAGGCGACGCAACATCTCGAGACGATTAGAAATGTTGAGACGGCGCCGAAGATGGCGACCCGACGACCGATTGTGGTAGATGCCACCCTGCGCCGAAGATATCCTAGATAAGAGAATGTCCGACCGAGCAGGTGTGCGTTCGATTTCTGCGATGTTATTCTCTAAAATCCCGAGGGAAACCAAATACCTTCCATCCCCCGAACTACGGCGAGATTACACTCGCTTAATGTGCACACGGTGCACGTTCCCCGTAGTGTAGGCGGTTATCACACGAGACTCTCACTCTCGAGACCCGGGTTCGAGTCCCGGCGGGGAAATGACTTTTTTGTTTTTTTGCATCGAAGACGTCGTCCGCGACGTCCTCTTTCCAACGAGCCAATTTGCGCGTCGAATGGCGAAGTCTGGGGGCGGTGGTGGACACTGACGCGCGAGGGGCTCTCAACGGCGTTGAGAAACTGGGAATTTTAAGAGAGTTTTTTCGCTCCCTCACGGAGAGGAACACGCACTCGCGCGTATCACGCGAAGGCAGCTCCCGGCTCCTCTCCCTCGTCTTTTCCATAGTCTAGAGTAATGACGATTCTGACCCCTTTGTACGGCCGACGCGGCCTACCCCTGCGCAAGAGAAGTGGGGGCGGAGGTCGTCGTCTGTCGACTTCTGCGAGGCTGCTTCACGTCGCGTCGTGGTTTTTGAGCATAGTCTCGCTTTGCTCCGCGGCTCGACACCCCTCATCAACGAGCGACGGTGCGCCCAGACTAGATCGCGACATCACCGGTGATGCTATCGAGTCCGGCGAGGATGAGACCTCCGTCTATCGCTCGAGCCTCGCGGCGGCTTCGGAGGTCGAGCGCTCCAGTCTCGAGACGCTGCTTTTTCGCGTGTCGACGGAAGCCGAGCAGTCAGGTCCGTCCTTTCGGAAGGTCGACTCCATGCTTCCGATGTCGTGGGACGTGCCCATGGCTACGAGGACCACGATCGTGTCGAGGTCCACAGTTCCTCGACGCGGCCTTCGCCCGTGGACGCCGTCATATGTTCCAATGATGACGTTGACCCGAGCGCCGAACGAGTTCCACGACGACGAGGACGCGCTCGTCCTTGACGGAGGTTTTCTCCAGACCGGTTGGACAACATGGGTCATCTCGGTGGACGTCTGCGGTTTGACCCTGACCTTCATCGCGCTGGTGTTCGTGACCTTACTCTCACTCATTCTCCTCGACGTGTGCGGTTACGGCCGCGGAGACGGCGATACAAGCGACGCCGAGGATCGAGAGACGAATCGCAAGGCGGACGAAGCGAAAGAGGAGTGCACGCAAACACCGTTGTAATATACGAAAGTACTTTCGAAAGTAAAAAAAATGATGACCGCTGTTCACTGCTCTCCAAGAAGGCGCTCGGCGATGAACATGTCTTCCGGCGTCGTCACCTTTATATTGACGTACGACCCTTCAGTTATCTGAACGCGCTCTCCCATGAACTCGACGATGGAAACGTCGTCCGTGACCTCGTATCCCTTCTCGTTGACGAGCTCGAACCCGCGCTTGAGGAGGTCGGGCTTGATCACCTGCGGCGTCTGCATCTCCCACAGCTTGCTGCGATCAAGCGTTTTGGCGATGGACAAATCGGCGTTCGCCTCCTTCACCGTCGCCTTGCACGGTACCGCGAGCACGGCCGCACCGTGCTCCTGGGCGTCGGCGAAGCACCGCGCCGCGTCCTCGAGAGCAACGAGTGGGCGCGCCGAGTCGTGGATGGCGGCGAGCGCCGCACCTTCACGCACTTCGTTGAGACCGTTCGAGACAGAGTCCTGGCGCTCTTTGCCCGGCAGCGCGAACTTCACGGGCTTGGACACGGGACAACCCTCGAACACATCGCGGTAAGACGGATCGCACACGACGACGATCTCGCCAACCTCTTCCATCTCAGCAAATTTCTTCAAGCTATACAGCGCGATGGGCGTGCCGAGCAGGGGAAGGTACTGCTTGGGCATGTTCGCGCCCATGCGCTTCCCCACCCCGCCAGCGAGGAGGACGAGGGAGACACTGTCCTTCTCCACGGCGGCCGACGCGACGCAGCGGATCGCTCGACGACCGGTGGTGGATCGGCGATGAGGAGCAGCGAGCGCACGGGAGGGCACGAACGTCGTGGACCGCGTCGCGGCGAACGCCATCGTGTGCGATTTGTTTTTTTCGCGCGATCAAACGAGGCGCGTTATCTCCGCGAGGAAGGAGGGCGGCGACCGAGGTGGACGTCGATCGGAGGGGCTTGTCGCAGCGCACGCGAACAGTGGCGGGCAGCAGAAGCGGTGTCGTGCGCGAGAGAGGGCGCAAGACGATGTGAGGTAGCCCCAGGACGTCGTTCCGAATGCTATCGGACTCTGGATCCGAGGAAGTCCGGATTTTATCCAGAATCCAGAGGGGTCTAGAAATCGCTTTGAGAGCCGACCTCGCAGTGCCTTGAGGAGCGACCCCTGTCGCACGTCTCTCACTCACCCGCCGGCAGGCTCACCCGCGTGTTGAAACGGGCTTCGTGGGCGTTCACACGCCGTACATCCGTCTCCCTCAGTCTCGCGCGTGCATCTTCGACCGACGCATACGCGATCACCCGACATCATCATGAGTGCCGTCACAGCTTGCGCTTTTGCGCCCAAACTCGCGTCGCCGCGGTTCTCGAACGGTTCGAGCGGCTCACGTGGCGGTCGCCGCGGCGCATCCACGGTGTCGCTTCGTAGTGTCGTGCGGGTTCGCGCCGCGGACGAGTCGAATGCCGAGCCTGAGCGCGCTCCGGGGCCCTCCACGAACCAGATGCTCGTGTTCGTTCCTCCCCACCCCCTCATCAACCACTGGCTCGCCATAGCGCGCAACGTGCAGACGCCACCGCCAATCTTCCGAAGCACCCTCGGCGAACTCGGTCGTCTGCTGATTTACGAGGCTGCGCGTGATTGGCTGCCCACGTTCAGCGCAGAGGTGCAGGGCCCCGTGGGACTAGCAAAGGTGGAGATGGTGGATCCCTCGCAACCCATCGCAGTGGTCCCTGTGCTTCGCGCGGGTCTGGTGTTGCTCGAGGAGGCTAACACGGTGCTTCCGGCCACCAACACGTACCACCTAGGGTTCGTTCGCGATGAGGAGACTCTGGAGGCGAAGATGTACCTCAACAAGCTCCCGGAGAAGTTCGCGGAGGGGCAGCGGGTGCTCATCAGCGACCCGATGCTTGCCACAGGGGGCACCATCGTGCAGGCCATCGACGAGTGCGTGGCTCGCGGCGCGGACGTCAAGAATATTCGCATCGTGTGCGTCGTGACGTGCCCGCCAGCCCTGACGATCCTGTCGGATAAATATCCTGGCTTGCGCGTGTACGCCGCGATGATCGACGAGGAACTGAACGACCAGGGGTACATCGTTCCGGGTCTCGGGGATGCGGGCGATCGCGCGTTCGGAACCGAGTGAAAAGCATCTATTCGACTTTCGATACGACGACGCGCTCGCCCCACGACTCATACAAGTACTACAGTCACACATTACTATCGTCGCCGCGAGAATGTGCGTGATCGCCTATTTCGACAGCCCACCCAAACCGCTGGCGAGTGAGTACGCCGGAAAGACAATGTTCGGGAACTTTTTCGACAGATTGACGAACTCGTCGTACGAAATCATCCCGTCGCCGTCGGTGTCGCACTGCTTCATCAGCCACTCGACCTTGCGCGTGAGTTGCTTTTCGCTCGCCATGTTCGTCGCCTTGACGATCTTTCGCAGCTCGTCCGCGTCGATGGAACCCGACCCGTCCAGGTCGAACACCTGAAACGCGAATTTCACCTTGTTCTCTCGCGCCTCGGTGCCCACGTTGGACAGGCCCACGACGAACTCTTTGAGGTCGATGAGCCCCGTCTTGTCGGTATCGAACATCGAAAACAGACGCTCGACGAACGGGGAACGCTCGACGCGCAGCAAGCGGCAAAACTCGTTGATGTCCACCATCCCACTCTTGTCCGTGTCGACGGCGAGAAACTGTTTGTACACCTTCTTCAGAGCCTCGTTGTTGAGCCCGTGCATCTTCTGGAACGACTCCATGTCCCCGACGGGATTACCAGGTGGGGGAGGAACTTGCTGCCCCCCGCCCATGCCCCCCATTCCTCCCCCCATCTGCTGCTGCGTTCCCGCGCCGGCACCCGTGTTCGGGGGCGGAGGCATGCCTTGGAACGAGCTGATGAGCTTGTGAAACTCTTCGAAGCTGACCTGCCCGTCGCCGTCAAGGTCGGCCATGAGGATCATCTCATCGACCTCGTCGTCCGTCGCTTTCTCTCCCATGCTCTGCAGGATGTGGGCGATCTCGGCCGCGCCCACGTACCCGTTCTTGTCCAGGTCGAACTCGCGGAACGCCTCCTTCACTTCTTCGGCGGACATCGCCATACCACCCCCCGCACCAGCGCCCCCCCCGCCCATTCCGCCGCCCATGCCCATCCCGGGGTCTCCCATGCCGGGGCCGCCGCCCTGCTTACCACCGGCGCCAAACATGGAGTTCATCTTGCCAAACATCCTTGAGCCACCGCGGGTCTCCGATGGGGGCAACAACGGCCGCAGTTCGAAATGGAAGCTCCATCAGCCTACAGACACATAAGAACAAGTAGTAGTCTATTCATAAGCTTATTATGTAGATAATATTATGTAGATAGACTATGTGTACTTGTAAAATACAGATAAAACATACCCTGCTAGAGTCCTGCTGGGTAAAAGAAGTATCTGCGTAAATTGCGCGAAAATGATAGGAGGACGCGATCAGCACGTCCCGTCGGGGC